>ERZ838118.3068-NODE-3068-length-16668-cov-4.414856_pt1 | contig 16668 bp, 9 predicted proteins | sample MGYA00519863_ERZ838118 | MGnify/ENA primary metagenome ERZ838118 (study PRJEB31850, sample SAMEA3708827) | human gut metagenome | biome: human gut; feature: human-associated habitat; material: faeces | place: China | collected 2014 ...
TCTGGCAGTGGAATGGTCACATTTTGCGCTGCTGGAAACAATGAAAGGGTACCTTGCTAAAAGTATAGAGCCACCGGGCGGAGAAAGGCTCTCCCGCCAGACGGCTCTTTATTTTCGCAGTCGTTTCCCGTATGGGTCAAGGTGCGGGTCAAGCGGAAACCTCTGCGTCAAAAAAACGCGGACAGGTTTCGCCGTCATAGTTTGCTTTGCTGTTTCTCGCTCATAATGTCTTGCCAGCTCAGGTGTTTTCGCATCCATGGCCACAAGTTCTCCGGCCCATGTTTTCAGGCCATAGATGTCAAATTTACTGTTTGAGATATACTCGCTGGTCCAATCCGTCTGCTACCGGGGTCCTTTTATCGTTGTGGCAGCATCCTGTGGTTCTATTGGTTTAATCGCTACAGGCACCTGCTGATTGGTAGCATCATAAACGAACGGTCGAAACTGCACGATCCTTACCTCTTAAATAGTATACCATAGTTTTTGCAAAATTTGAAGCAGAAAATTGAAATCAGTGTCGTCACTTTTTATTCCAATATCGCACCGCTGCAAACAAAAAATAAAACCCCCGGAGTCTCTTGTCATGCAAGAGGCCCCGGGGGTGCTGTTTTATTTTGCCGCTTAGGTTTTTCTTTTTGGCTTATGCCTCCCGCTCCTTACGCTTGAGGACGAAGGCTGCGGCGAGAAGTGCCGCGGGCAGGGCGATGGCCCACACCAGCACGCCGGTGTCGCCGGTGGCCGGAGTGCCGCCGTTGTTGGTGCCGTTGCCGCTATTGTCGCCGCCGGAGGTGCCGCCGGTCTGAATGGTCACATCGCTCATGTCATAGAGCCGGGTCTGGCCGTTTACGAAGCGGTAGTAGGCCGCCAGGGCGTAGTAGCCTTGCTCGGTGGCCATGTCGTTCCGCTCGCCGCCAGCGGTGTGCCGGAAGCCGCCGCCGGTGACATAGAACCCGGCCAGAGCATCCAGAACGGTGTGGCCGTTCTTCACGAAGCGGCTATCCGCGGTGGGATCGATGCCCAGGGCGGTGAGAGCCACGATGACCTGGGCGCAGGACTCGCTGTTCACGGTGCCCCAGCTGCCAAAGCCGCCGTCAGTGCGCTGCAGGGCGGAAAGGGCCTCCAGAGCCTTATCCACAGCAGCCTTCACGGTCTCGTTGGTCTTGTAGTAAGGTGCCAGGGCCTGGATGGCCATAGCAGTCATATCCGGGTCGGCCTTGTCCGCACTGAGGTTCCAGCCGCCGTCGGGAAGCTGGGCGTCCAGGATGACCTGAATCAGCTTCTCCCGGGTCACATCGCCCATAGTGGGGTAGTTGTGGCTATCCAGGGCAATGAGGGTGAAAATGGGGCCGTTAATGTCCTGGGTCTGCACATAATCCATGTTATCCAGACCCTTCAGCAGGTTGTGGCCGCCCACATTGGTGACATCCTTGCCGATAGAGGTCAGGGCCAGGATCACCCGGGCGTTGTCGGTGACTTTGGCCGGGTGCAGACGCTCATTGGCGTCAGCCTTGGCCTTCACATACTCCGCCACATTGTCATAGTACCCGGCGGGTACGGTGCGGCCACTGCGGGCCAGGCCGATGACCATCCACTCGCCGCCGGTGGAGTTCACGGTGGGGGTGCCCAAGGTGGCCATGAAGTCGCCGGTGGTCTTATAGATGGTGTCCAGGTTTGCCATGAGGTCCGCATGCTTGAGCTGGTTGAGCTTGATAATCGCGGCGGTGAGAGCGTCCACCTTGTCAGCGTCCACCAGGGCCTTGTCCTCGTCGGAGAGGGCATCGTAGGCGGACTTGGCGGCGGTGATGGCGGCCTCACTATCCAGGGTGACATTGGCACCGATGGCGTCAATAAGGTCCTCCACGGTCTCGATGTCGCCCTTTAAAACGGTGATAGTCAGGTCGCTGATCTCCATCCGATAGAACTTCGCATAACTATCCAGCCAATCGTATCCGCCGCTTCTGTGGGTAACATCCAGATAGCCGCCGTAAATTCTGTAGGTGCCCGCCGGGGTGGTCTTGGGCACGGTGAAAGTGATGCTCTTGAGCGCCACCTCGGGGCCGACGGGGGTAGTGCCCTCGCCCTCCCAGGAGTCGCCGCCCTTGGACCACTTGGAGAAAATGTACTCCGCACCGGGAATATTGGTGGAGTAGTTCAGCAGGCAGTACTGCAGCTTATAGTCCTGGGCCAGCTGCTCGATGGGCAGCGTGGGGATGGAGATGGTGAGTTTGTCCCCAGCCTTGACCTGCCCGCCGTTCTCGGCCACGGTCTCATACTTGGGCTCCAGTTTGAAGTTGGGGTTGTTCTCCACTTGCAGCGTAATATCTGCCAGCATGCCGAAGCCGTAGCGGGTGGAATCGGCGATACCGCCGGTGTTGCCCTGATCGCCCTCGCTGCCGGGATTGGAACCATAGCCCCGGCTATCGGAGCTGCCCTTGGTGAGGGTGATCGTGCCGGATTCCGTCAGATAGGCCGCAATGCGGGGCTGATAAGCTACCAGTCTTTTCGCACCTTTTTCATTAGTACGGTAAATATCGTGCCCGTTGTCTGTATTTACTACGCTCTGCAGAGGCATATCCGTATAGAACACCGTCGTGGTCGTAGGGTTATAAATACGGAGGATCTTGTGAACATTGGTGGGCCGCCCGATGATCCAGATACCCGCCGTATCGCCGGTGCGCAGGTCCTCGCCGGGGCGGGAGATGTTCTCCTGCACATAGCGGGTGACCTTGCCCTTGAGGGAGTAGACCTGCGTGACGGTCTGTCCCTGATAGTCGGCGGTGACCTCGATGCCGTTGTAGCCGTCCTTGAGGAGGATGGTCACATTGCCCTTGGCGTCGGGGGTGTAGTCGGTCTTGACGGGGGTGCCGTCTTTGTTGTACTGGAGATAATTATAGACGCTGACCTTGGCGTTGGTGCCGCTTACCTTAAAGGTGAAAGGCGCGCCCTCCGTGCCGTAGTCGTAGGTCCAGTTGTCGTATTTGCTGGTGTTGCTCAGAGAGGTGAAGTTCGTCAGCTTCTTGTTCAGATCCTGAATAGCCGTCTCCTCGGGGCTATTGACATGGACGGGGATCTCCGGAATCTGCCCATAGAAATTGCCCGCCTTGTCCGTAAAGGTAACGGTGAAGGTGGTGGTGCCTGCCTTCTTAGGCACCAGGTAATACTTCATGGCCGGAGTATTGCCAAAGCTGCTCAGGCCGCCGTCCTTATAGACGTCCTCCACTTCCTTGATCTCGAAGATGCTGTCGTCCTTGATGTCGAACTTCAGAATACCGGGCAGGGTATAGGGCAGACCGCTTTCAGTTGAGTAAGCCGGATACAAAGAGGTTGGGCGATTCGTCCAGATCTCCCGGAACACGGCGGGGTAATAGGTGTCCTCATGCCCCAGGTCCAGATTATAGTGGTTGGCACCCATCATGAAGTCGTCGTAATATTCCGTGGGCTTGCCGATGGAGCTGCCGTCCAGAATGGACTGCTCGTTGACGGTGCGGTACGCAGCCTTGTAGGCCGTCATGACTGCGGCGTTTTCCGCAGAGTTAACGGCCGCAAATTCCGCACGCTGTGCGTCGGACAGCTCCAGATACTTCACCTGGGCCTTCTGCACGGCGTCGTAATACTGGGCATAGTTTTCTGCGGTCACTTTCCCGGCAAAGGTGTTCACCAGGTCGATCCATGCCTGAATGCCGTCCTCATGGCGCTTTTTCAGCTCCTCCACGCGGGCCACGGAATCCCGCAGCTTTTTCAACGTCTCCGCGGACAGCTGCTTCTTTTCCTCGTCGGTAAAACCGGCATAGGCGCGCTGATAGCTCATGACGATCTTGTAGTGATCGGCATACGTCAGATTATCGGTGCTCGGCAGAGCGCTGATAAAACCGGTCAGCTCCGCCGGGGTGGTCTTGACCACAATCACCGTGATAGTAGTGTGGATTTCGATCTTGGAGTTTGTCTTGTTGTTTCCGACAAAGTCGATTACCGTCTTGTCCTTGGTCAGAGTTACCGGCTTCTTGGCAAATGCCATCATGGCCAGCTTACCGAAGTTAGCCTGCTTGACATAAACCTCGCCATCCACAAGAACCTGTGTTTTTAAGCTGTTCAGGTCACCGCCCTGCATGGCATCGGAGAACTTATTGATGCCGAAGCTGGCCACCTGCGGGGACACATAGACGATATAATTCCAGCAATTTCGGGAATAACCGGTTTCGCCCGTGCGGTTGCCGTCCTCATCCGCCTGAAACAGCGTACCCTCCGGATAGCCGTAGAACACATTATCTGTATTATAGGCAGGCCTGCCAAAGAAGTTAAATGTACCCCAGACATAATCGCCGGGCTTGGTGAGGGTCAGCTTGTAATTCTCCGTGCAGCCCTGGGCGGTGACGGCGATGTAGAAATAGGCCGAGCCGCTGCCGGTAAACTGATTCGCCGGGGTGGAAGCCACGCCGTTTTCAAAGTCCGCCAGGACCTTGCCGTCGCTGCTCTTGAGCTGGGCGGTGGCCCCTGCGGGCAGGTCGGAGAGCGTCACGGTGAAGCCGCCGTCGTTATACTGCTTGAGATGGGTATAGTTTGCCAGCTTGCCGGTGAAGGCGGCGGTTTCCTTGTCAAAGGTCAGGGCCACTTTGGTACCGGCGGAGCCGTCCTGATGGATGGAGGTGAGGGATACATTGCCGCCGGAGAGGAGGTTGCCCGCCGCCTGGAGGGCGATGGTGTAGGTCTCCGGGGCGGCATCGCCGTCATTGCCCACCTTCAGGGTGATGACGGTGCCCACCTGAACGGGGATGGCGTCCTTGCGGCCATACTCCGTGCCGCCCACATAGATGCGGACGCGGTTCTGCTTGTTGCTGGCGGTGGGGGTGACGGTGAGGGCGGTGACGCCCTCGGGCAGAATCATGGTATAGTCATGCACACCGGAGGAAAAGGCGGGGTTCAGTTCGCCTGCGCTGAGGGCGATGGCCTTCAGGGTTTTGTTGCTATCCCCAAAAGCACCGCCGATATCTGCACCCAGGTTGCAGGTGTGCTGCACGGCGATCTCGTCCCCGGCCTTCAGCTTGCCATTGGCCACGGTGTAGGCGGCGAAGCCCTCACTGGTGAACCAGTCGTTGAGGGTGCCCATCCAGCCGGAGCCCTCGGCGGCGGCCTTCTCCTCGATGCCGTTGATTTCGCTGATGTAGCCGGTGTCCGCGCCGGTCTGGGAATAGCCCCCGGCCGTCAGTGCGTCCACGATGCAGCTCATCATGGTGGAGTCATCCTGGAGTGTGACCCACTCGTCCACCAGCATCCCCTCCCAGGGTGCGCCGTCGGCCTCGGCCCAGGTGGTGTTTTCCACCGTCACATGGACCTGACCTGTGTGGTCGTCCGCCGCCAGCACGCTCACGGGAAGCAGTGACAGCGCCATGATAAGCGCCAGCAGCAGAGAAATGATTCTTTTTTTCATTTCTTCTTCCTTTCGTTCTTTTTATTTATGTAAATGCCGAAGCAATCACACACTTTTTGCCATTGCGAGGGCGCACCGCGCCCGTGGCGATCCGTAATACCCTATATCTCACGCCCCCTGCTTCCCTCCCCCCGGGCCGCACTCTTTGCAGCACGGCCCGGGGAGAGGGAACTTGAAAGGAACGACAAATAGCGCAAAAATTTTTCTTGAAAGCGGGGCGGGAAAGGTCTGCCGTCCTCCCCCGCCCCGGCGGCTTGAAATGGCTATCATGCTTTCCATGGAAAGCATGATAGCCATGGTGCCTGGCAGCAAAAAATCACCCGGCCGCCAAAAAGCAGCCGGGTGAAGCAAATTCTATACGACAGCTTCGGCTCCGGAGATGGCGGTGCCCGGGAGCAACGCCTTGCGTATCTGACTTAGCCGAATAAATCGGCATCACAGTGACCGTCTCGCGGGGCCTCTCACCCCATTCCGCCACCGGGATAAACCCGGCTCACGCTGTCCCGTTGTTCAGTTTGAGTGCATTATAGCACAGGATATGACATATTGCAATGGAGAAAACCTCCGTCATTCGCCCCGACTTGATATCTCCCGGTGCATATCTTACATTGTTCTTAGGCGAAAGCCTAATCTCGCAGCCTTCCGGTGAGGTCCACACCCCGGTGTGGTCGCAGGCATTCATGGGTCCCGTAGGGCATTCTGACCCCCTGTACGAAGGCAGCCCCATGGAGGCCGACAGTTTTGGCGCTGTACCGGCAGCACGGGTGTGCGCCCTTCCGTCGAAAGCGGAAAGGACACAAAAGCAAAGGAGCTGATTCCATGTCCAAGAAATGCGCCAACGGCGAGGCAACATCCGCAAGCGCAAAGACGGCCGGTGGGAGGGTCGCTACACCGCTGGCTACAACCCCGAAACCGGCAAGCGCATCATCAAAAATGTCCTAGGCAAGACCCAGGCGGAGTGCAAAGCGAAGCTGGCCGCCGCCATGGAGGCCAGCAAGGGCGTCGATGTCAGCCGCACAGATGAGCATACCGTGGCCACATGGCTGCGGAGCTGGTACGACATCTACGCCAAGCCCAATGTGCGGGTGGCCACGGCTGACCGCTACCGCCTAATGATTGAGCAGTACGCCATTCCCCGCATCGGCAGCATTAAGCTCACGAAGCTGACTGCCCACGACCTGCAAAAGCTCTACAAGGAGCTGATGGAGAGCGGCCGCACCAACCGCAAAAGCGGGCACGGCAATCCGGGTCTCAGCAGCGCCACCGTCCGCAGCCTGCACTTGATGCTCCACAACGCATTGAACCGTGCCGTAAAAGAGCGCTTGATCCTCCGTAACCCCACCGAGGACTGCATCGCGCCGAAGGTGCAGAAATTCGAGATGCAGATCCTCCAACCGGAGCATATCAAGACCTATCTCGACGCCGCGGATAAGAGGGGACTGCTGCCCATGTTCTATCTGGAACTGGTCAGCGGACTACGCAAGGGGGAGATCACGGCGCTTCTCTGGAGTGACCTCGACATCCAAAACAAAACCATCTCCGTCAGCAAGCAGTACGTCAAGAACCCCAATGGGGAGTTGACACTCTCGCGCCCCAAAACGGAGACATCGGTCAGAAAGGTCAGTATTCCACAGGAGGCTGTTGACCTGCTGGTTGCCGAACACAAGAAGCATCCCGACAACCCGTATATGTTCCCGTCGCCCGTCACAGGGGAGATGTACTATCCCGATTCCATTGTGAACCAGCATAAGAAAATTCTGAAAGACGCAGGACTGCCGCACATCAGATTTCATGATCTCCGACACACGTTTGCCACGTTAGCCCTGCAAAACGGCGTGGATGTGAAAACCGTCAGCAGTATGCTGGGGCACTACGATGCGGGGTTCACTCTCCGCACCTACACCCACGCCACCCGTCAAAAGCAGGACGAAGCCGCACAGACCATGGGCAGCTTCATGGCACAGGTGATGTGAGCTGATCAAACTGCACCACAATAACAAACTAGAGCTCCTGCCCATGGGGCAGGAGCTCTAGTTTACTCATTTCACCGCATCCAGAGTGTCATGGCTACCAACAGGACGCCTAGAAAACCGAAGCTGATGGCGGAGAACAGCACCATGAACCGCCCCGTCTGCCCCTTGACATGCTTTGTGTATTCCCGGAAAGTGATCAGGCTGGCCAGTGACGCCACCAGCGTCCCCGCGCCGCCGATATTCACGCCCACCAACAGTCCTCGATAGTCGTCGGTGAACCGGCTCAGCAGGATGGCTGCCGGTACGTTGCTGATGACCTGACTGGTCAGTGCCGCCACCGGCATGGCCCCGTGGGTGAGCAGCTTCCGGAACAGCTCACGCACCGGCTCAATCCGCGCCATGTTGCCCGAAAAGGTAAAAAACGCCGCAAATGTCACCAGCAGTCCCCAGTCCACGCCCAGCAGCGCACGGCGATCCAGCACCAGCAGAGCCATCACGATAACGAGCAGTCCCAGCCAGTAGGGGATTCCCCGCAGCACCATAGCCACCGCCACGCAGAACAGTACGCCGTATACCGCAGTACGACGCTTGTCCGGCAGTGTCTCCTGCCGGGGGACAGCCAGCCCTTCACGGGGCAGAAACAGACAGCACAGCAGGATCAGCGCCGTGGACAGCAGGAACGGCGGCAACATAATGGACAGGAATTCCCCGTTAGGGATGTTGTAGTGGTTGAACAGATACAGGTTCTGGGGATTGCCGAAGGGCGTCAGCATACCACCCAAGTTGGCGGCGCAGTTCTGCAGAATGAACGTCAGCTCCGTCCATTTCGTCTGGCCGGTGCGCTCCAGCACAAACCAGCTGAGGGGCAGGAACGTCAGCAGTGCTGTGTCGTTGGTCAGCAGCATGGAGCCCACCAGCGTGATACCTACCAGCGCCGTCACCGCGCCGCGGGTGGTGTGGAACACCTGCACCAGCCTCTGCGCCAGCAGAGGAAACAGTCCCACGCGGCGCAGCGCACCCACCACCGCCAGCACGCACAGCAGGCAGGATAGCGTTTTCACATCGTAGTAGCCAAGATAGGCCGCGTCAGGCGGCACGAACACCGCCGTCACCGCCGCGGCCAGCACCGCAATCACCGGCATGGCGTTGGCCTTACACCATCGTAACAGCTTCATAAATACCTCGCACAGCCTCGTAAGAGGCAGAAAGAATCAACGACAGGTACTGTAGCATATCCTGCCGCAAAATACAAGAACGCAGCGAAACAAAGAAAAGGCCTTTCAGAATAACAGCTTTTCCGTCCGCTCCTCTTTCAACCTTTCCGCGCATTTCCGCGTGTGGGTCACGGTGTGGGTCAGGCGGTTGACCCGCATTTTGACCCACACCTAAAAGTGTATTTTGCAACAAAAAAGCACCGAAAACCGAAGTTTTCGATGCTTTTTGGAGCTGCTGGGCGGATTCGAACCGCCGACCTCATCCTTACCAAGTGATAAAAGTCCTCCCAGCCCTTGATTTGTAAGGCTTTGTGGGCATTTTTACCGCAAAAAGGATGCGGTCGGAAACTCTTTGCTCCATGTGTTCCGTCCGCTCGTTTCCCCGTGTGGGTCACGGTGTGGGTCAGAGCCACCGGCATCGTCGGTGTGGGTCAACTTTCTCTGGCAGGGGAATGGTCGCATTTTGCGCTGCTGGAAACAATGAAAGGGTATCAAAACGAAGGCATAGAGCCACCGGGCGGGACCCTCCCGCCGGGTGGCCCTGTAGCTTCTGGCTATGTTTCCCGTATGGGGGGCAAATGCGGGTCATGCGGAGAAAGCGGAGAGGGGGTTCTGGGGAATACCGGAGTTCTCCTCCTGTTGTTTCGTCCAAGTGACAAGGGTCATTGCCTCGACAAAAAGCGCTCTTTTTTGTTGCTGCGTAATAGTGGGTGCCAAATTACTGGCAAATATCAAACAGAACTCCGTGTAGGCCACACTATCCTCGGAGGGCAGTGAAAAACATCCTCCGTCCTGCGCTGCCACCCTGACAGCTTTGTGTTCGATTATTTCTGTGTTTTCTTCTTACCCTTTACAATCAAGCCTTAGTAAAAAAGCAGATAAACACATCGATACTTCTAAGCCGGACAATGGAGACTACACCATGACGAACATATTGTAGTGCTTCATCAAGCGGATGTCCTCTTTGGATATCACCAACTCTTGAACCAGTGTCTTATCGATGGAAAGCGGTGTTTTGCTGAGAAGTCGCTTGGCTGCAGAGGGCATCAACGGGCGGCAGGAGATGCCGTAGGTCAGCACCCACTTCTGGTCGTCGTCCATATAGGGCTGGGGGATGCCGATCTGGTATTTGTCCATGGGCATATCGTTGTTCTCAAAAAGCATGGCGCTGAATGCCTCATAGTGGGTCAGGATGCCGCGGTAGCTGCTCTCGCAGATCCGGTAGTGGGCCAGATCCTTGATATTCATGTACATGAGGACTTCGGCCTTGTTGCTTTCCTCCGTAGGAAATATGTCGATAACAGTGCATTGGGCGCGGTTGACCCGGCCATCGAAGAAATACATATATAGCTGGGAGACACCACGGAAAAAGGCGGGCACCTCCGCATTGTACTCCTGATTGATGTCCGGCGTGTTGCGGTGCAGCAGATCATAGATGCTGATCTTCAGGGCATTGGCAATGTCGTAAAGCGTGGCGATATCCACGGATATCTGGCCATTTTCGTATTTGGAGATGGCAGAACGCGTCTTGTAGATAGCCTGAGACAACTCGTCCATCGACATGCCCCGACTCTTGCGGGCGTAGCGGATTCGGCTGCCGACTTCTTTTGTGATACTTTCTCTTTCGGTGCCCATAAGCGATTTCCTCAAAATCAATCCATGCTTACTTTTTCACAATTTTTTAATGATTATATCAAAAAGTACCAAATGTGTCAATAAACGTTCTGCACAGGAAACAAAAATTGCACAAACTGTTCCGCAGGGGGAACAGGCGGCAAATTGCCACACGCTCCGCTTTTCGTTATAATGGAGACTAAGTTAAAACTAACGCGCGTAAAACTGTGCAAAATCACAATCATGTCATGTTGAAATTAGAGAGGTGTACAAAATGAAGGCCAGAGCTGATACGTTGTTCTATGGGGGCAAGATCTACACGATGGAGGCGCCGGATATCTGCAAGGACGCGGTAGTGCTGAAGGACGGCAAATTTGCCTACGTGGGCACGAAGGAGGAGGCGCTGGAGCACTTTGACTGCGCGAAGTGCATCGATCTGCAAGGCAAGACCGTGCTGCCCGGTATGGGCGACTCCCACCTGCACTTCTTCGCCTTCTGCCAGACCTATACCACCGTGGATCTGGGCGGCGCCACCTCCCGTGACGAAGCACTGCAGCTGCTGCGTGACCGCGCGGCGGAGACGCCCAAGGGAGAGTGGATCAAGGGCTCCAACTTTGACCAGTCCAAGTGGAAGGACTGCGAGGACCAGCTGCCCACCCGTCTGGATCTGGATGAGGCCAGCACCGAGCATCCCATCGTTATCAAGCGCGTATGCCTGCATACGGCGGTGGCCAATACGATGGCGCTGGAAAAGGCCAACATCACCAACGGCTATGTATTCGGCCCCGGCGGCATGGTGGAGCTGGATGCCGACGGCAGACCCAACGGCATTTTCCGTGAGCAGGCCTCCAAAATCTACGACAACCTGATCCCCGATCCGTTTCTGGTGCCCACCACCCGCGAGAAGTGCATGAAAAAGGGGCTGGCGCTGGCCTCCAGTCTGGGTGTGACCATGATGCACACCTATGCCGCGGCGATATGGCACTATGACGAGGATTTTGCGGACTATGTGGCCCGCAGCGACCGCGGCGAGCTGCCGGTGCGTATGTCCGTGTGTCTGGACTATATGTTCGACCCGGAGCACCTGACGGCCGAGCAGCGGAGCGATCCCTACCGCGCCGCGCGGATGGGAAGCTTCAAGAGCTTCTCTGACGGCTCTCTGGGTTCCCGTTCCGCCAAGCTGTACACCGACTACGTGGACGATCCCGGCAACACCGGTATTCTGGTCATCAGTCCCGAGGATCTGGCCAAGAGAATGTACGAGGCATACCGCCACGGTCTGCAGCCCGCCACCCACTGCATCGGCGACGAGGCACTGGAGGTCACCTTGGACGCGGTAGAGTACTGCCTGCAGCAGGGACTGAAGGACGGCATGACGCCGGAGGAGCAGGCCAAACGCCTCCCCTTCCGTCTCATCCATGCCCAGATGGCTACGCCGGAGCTGATCGAGCGCATGAAGAAGCTGCCCCTTGTGCTGGATATCCAGCCCACATTCCTGATGACCGATCTGCACTGGATCGAGGATCGCGTGGGCAAGGAGCGTGCCGCGCTGAGCTATCTCTGGAAGACGTATCTGGATGCGGGGCTGATTATGGCCGGCGGCTCCGATGCGCCGGTGGAGAGCTTCAATCCCTGGATGGGCATCTACGCCGCCGTGACCCGTCAGGATATGGACGGATATCCCGTGGGCGGCTATCATCCCGACGAGAAGATATCCGTGTATGATGCGGTGTGCATGTACAGCAAAAATGTGGCCTACGCCAACGGCAGCCAGGATCTGATGGGCACCATCGAGGCCGGCAAGTTCGCTGACATGGTGGTCATCGACCGTGACATCTTCCACATCCCCGAAAACGACATTAAGGATATTCAGGTGCTGAACACCTACATGGCCGGCATCGAGAGATATCACCGCGACTGATATGCGCGGCACAACAAACAAAGGGGCTAAGACATGAAATTACATTCTTTTGACAAGGTCAAGCAGTTGACGGAGGATATGGTCGCCATCCCCAGCATCAACAAGGAGCCGGGCGGCGAGAGCGCCGTAGCCCGCTATATGCAGGACTTCTATATGTCCCTACCCTACTTTCAGGCGCACCCCGAGCAGGTCAAGTGCTTCCAGACCAAGAACGACTTCGTGGTGCGGCATAGTACGCTGGCCTATGTGAAGGGCACCAAGGGCAATTCTAACCGCACGGTCATCCTCATCGGCCACATCGACACCGTGGGGGTGGACGATTTTGGCACCATCCGCGAGTATGCCTTCCGCTGCGAGGAACTGCCCGCCAAGCTGCGCGAGACATTCGTGCTGCCTCAGGAGGTCATTGACGACATCGAGTCCGGCGAGTATCTGTTTGGCCGCGGCGCGCTGGACATGAAGTCCGGCGTAGCCGGCCATATGTACCTGATCCAGTATTTCTCCGAGCATCCCGAGGAGCTGGATGGCAACCTGCTGGCCATCGGCGAGTGCGACGAGGAGGACAACTCCAAGGGCATCATCACGGCTCTGGACCTGCTGGAGGAGATGAAGGAAAAAGAACACTTCGAGTATGTGGCGTGCATCAACGCCGACTACTCCACCAACTACGCCCCCGGCGATGAAAACCGCTACATCTATTACGGCAGCATCGGCAAGCTGCTGCCCTGCTTCGCCGTGTTCGGCAAGGAGGCCCATGTGGGGCAGGCCTTCAGTGCACTGGACCCCAACCTGGTGCTGGCCAACATCACGCGGAAGATGTGCCTGAACACCGGCCTGTGCGACATCGCCCAGGGCGAGGTCGCCATCCCGCCCATCTCCCTGAAACAAATGGACACCAAGGGCCCCTACACCGTGCAGACGGCGCTGACGGCCTTCGGCTACTACAACTTCTTCACCCACGGCTGGAGCCCTGCCATCGTGCTGGAAAAGAACAAGCAGATGGCTGTGGAGGCCTTTGACGAAACGGTGGAGTACCTGAACGCCCAGTACAAGCGCTTCTGTGAGCTGAGCAAGGTGGACTTCCATCAGCTGCCCTGGAAGACCCGTGTTTACACCTGGAACGAGTTCTACAACGAGCTGGCCGCCGCGCACGGCGAGGCGTTCAAGAAGGCCATTCACGAGTTTGCCGTGAAGCTGCATAAGGACGACCCCGAGCTGGATCTGCGGCTGTTCGGCCTGCGTGTGGTGCAGGAGGCTTGGAAGTGGTCTGAGGACAAGTCCCCCGCCGTGGTAGTGTTCTTCGGCTCTATCTTCAGCGCCCGTATCGAGATGACCGGCCGCACGGCCAAGGAAAAGGCTCTGCTGGGCGCGGTGGAGAGCGCCATCGAGGTGGTGCGGCCCGAGGCCCAGCGCCAGATCAAGACCCGTATGTTCTACCCCTACATCTCGGACTCCAGTTTTATGGCCGTGTGCGACGATACGCTGGCTATTCAGGCACTGGAGACGAATATGCCCCAGTACGGCGTAAAATACACGCACCCGGTGGATAAGATCCGTCAGATCGACGTCCCCGTTGTCAATATCGGTACCTTCGGCCGCGACGGACACATGCTCACCGAGCGCGTGGATATGCGGCAGACGTTCCAGAATGTCCCCAATATCACCTATGAGACGGTGAAGCGTCTGCTGAGCTGAGAGATCTTCCCCTACCCACTGAGAAATCCAGGCAAAAGCACAGAAAACGCACAGACACAAAACGCGATCCCAGAGAAAACCACAGAAAGCGCACAGACGCAAAACGCAATCCCAGAGAAAACCACACATTGCTTCGCGTGAAAGGAGAAAAAGTATGGCTATTTTGAAGGTGATTCAAGACTTCGGCAACTGGTTCTGGGGCATTCCCATTCTGATCCTCATCGGCGGCGGGGGCCTGTTCCTGACCATCTATCTGGGCTTCCCCCAGCTCCGGCACTTTGGCTACGCCATGAGCCAGACCTTCGGTAAGGTGTTTGCCAAGAAGGAAGAGGGTAAGGTCCGTCCCATTTCCGCCGCATTCGCGGCGCTTGCCTGCGCCGTCGGCGCCTCCAATATCGTCGGTGTGCCTGTGGCCATCGCCCTGGGCGGCCCCGGCGCCGTGTTCTGGATATGGGTCCTGGCCATCCTCGGTATGTGCACCAAGTACTGCGAGGTCGCGCTGGGCATCAAGTACCGCCGTAAGAACGACGTGGGCGAGTGGGTCGGCGGCCCGGCTTACTACCTGCGCGGTCTGGGCAAGAAGATCGGCGTCGTGTTCGGCGTCGGCTACGCCTTCTTCTTCATGATTGAGCTGGTTCCCTCCCTGGCCTCTCAGGGTGTCTCCGCTGCTGAGCAGTTCAACGTGTTCGGCGCAAACCAGACTATCACCGGTATCATCATTGCTGTTCTGGTGGGCGTGATTCTGGCCGGCGGCTTCAAGCGTGTGTCCAGCGTCACCGACATTCTGGTTCCTGTGATGGCCTGCCTGTACGTGGCGGGCGCGCTGGTCATCATCTTCGCCAACGTGGGTGAGCTCCCCGCTGTTTTCAGCATGATTTTCCAGGACGCCTTCACCGGCCACGCCGCTGTGGGCGGCTTCACCGGCGCTACCATTATGGCAGCGATCCGCTGGGGCGCCGCCCGTGGTGTGTACTCCAATGAGGCGGGCGTGGGCTCCACCATTGCCGGTCACTGCACCGCCGAAACGGATCACCCCATCCGTCAGGCCCAGTTCGGTATCTTCGAGGTCTTTATGGATACCATCGTCATCTGCACCATCACCTCTCTGGCCGTTCTGGCCTCCGGCGTGTGGACGCAGGAGGGCCTGAGCTCCGGCCAGCTGGCACTGGCTGCGTTCCAGTCCGTGTTTGGCAACTTCGGCGCTATCTTCGTCGCCGTCACGGTGTTCCTGTTCGTGTTCTCCACGATCATCTCCGCCGGCTTCTTCGGTCAGATCCAGGCTGAGATCCTGTTCGGCCGCAAGTTCTCCAAGGTATGGGTGTATATTTATCCCCTGTTCATCTGCATCGCCTGTGCGTTCTCCAACGTGACCACCATGTATATGATCCTCGACGGCTTCCTGGGCGTGGTCGTCATCCTGAACATGATTGGCCTGGTGTTCATGTGCAAGCAGGTGAAGGATCTGCAGAAGGAGTATTACAATACTCCCGGTATGTACTATCTGGCTGACAAGGCTGCCAAGGAAGCCAAGAGAGCCAAGAAGGCGGCAAAGTAATGGCTGACGCACTCTGCGGCAGGTAGCAATATAAGTAAAGCGTAGGGAGCCGGTCATTTGACCAGCTCCCTACGCTTTATGACTCCTTCAGCCACCGCTGGAAGTCCTCCAAGGCGATGGTCCCCTCGTCGCATTCCTTTTTCTGCGCTCTGGCTTGTTCGCTCCAAGCGTAGAAATCCTCATCGGATATGCGCCCGGCCTTGATCCACGCAAAGCGCCGCTTGTATTCCTTGCGGTAAGCCTTGAAGATCGGGTCATCCGACCGCTTCTTCGTCCACTGGTTGAAAGCCCCGATCTCCCGACAGACCTGCTCTCCTCTTGGAACAGGCCGCTCGCAATACTCCGCGCTGACCCGCCCGGTCTGCGGAAACCATCGTCCGCAGTTCTTGCAGCGCCGCACGGTGATGTTCCGCTCCACGCAGCTCCGCAGAGAGTAGTCGATCATGTCCCGGATGCTGGAGGAATACAGCACCGGCGAACACCGCCCCGGCTCCACCGGCTCAAAGCTGAGCGGGATGGGGCGGAACGAAAACAGGCCGGGATCTTTCGGAGAGTTGTGAAAGTAATTTTTTGCCGCCTGTGCCTGCGGCTCCCGTCCCGCGCTGTCCACATCCAGTACCAAATCGAAAAAGCGTTGCACCTGCTGCTGGTACAGCGGAAGCTGTTCAGGGAGCTGGTGCAGCTCATCCAGTATCTGCGCATCCTCCGCACTGCCTCGGTCGTTCCGAATAAATATTGCTGTCTGGCGGTAGTAACAGTGGACATAGAGAAGTTGAAAATAAATGTGTACGGAGGCTAATTCGCCCAGCTTTTTCATGGCACTCTCCAGCGCGCCCCGGTCATCCTCTGCGATAAATCGGCTCCAATCCTCCGCGATGCATTGAAGTAGCGGTGTCACCTCCGCGCAGTCCAATTCCTGAAAGGAGAGAAGGCTCTCCAGAAAGGGAAGCTCCCTCTGGACATTCGGAACACCCTGCGTACCAAGGGAATCATACTGGAAGATCTCCCGGTTCTCGGAGAAATACATTTTGGCGTACCACATGGCAGTATACCTCACAAAATAGACAATTATAATATAGACATACGAGCAGTCTTGACAAGGGGTGAAAAGTGTGTTACCATACGATTACGGAAAGACTGTCAAAAGTAATTTACAGTTAGTCTAACACGGAGACTGCGGATTGTCAATGAAAAAGACGGTCACAAATCCGAAAAAGCACCTCGACAACTGAATACCCATCACCGGAGATGATACACGCCGGAGAAGTAAC
>ERZ838118.3113-NODE-3113-length-16385-cov-5.986344_pt1 | contig 16385 bp, 23 predicted proteins | sample MGYA00519863_ERZ838118 | MGnify/ENA primary metagenome ERZ838118 (study PRJEB31850, sample SAMEA3708827) | human gut metagenome | biome: human gut; feature: human-associated habitat; material: faeces | place: China | collected 2014 ...
GCTGAAACTTCAATGGGAGAAGCTATACCACGTTTTTCGTTGGAATATATGAGAAAGAAAAATATTAAATCAATTCCACAAATATACTTAATGGTTTATGATTTCTTTTGTTTTCTAAATTTTAGGCGTAATATCAGTTTTGATAAAATTACATTACAAATTAAAGAAGGCGATAAATTTAATACAATCGCGACTGTGTATGTTAATGCTGAAGATAATGGTGAGTATGATCGTAATGAAAATAATAGCATTATTTCAGAAGATTGTAATCAGTATTGGGGAGATCTGTTTAAAGTTGTGGCCTTGAGAAGAACACAGAAAATATATGATAATTTTTATATTCCTCGAAATTCTAAAGAAGCTTCATCAGTTACGTATGAAAAGTATCTTGCTTGTGCACTGAGCTTAGAGAGTGAATATGAAAGACTATATCCTTCGAAGAAAATAGATAATAAATCTTATGCCGATGTACATAATCTTTTTGAAAAAACGGCAGATGAATTAAGTGTATTATTTGATGCTATAAAAAATGAACAGCTTACATTTGATGAATTTCTAAAATTATACTATAACGGTGTGAATAAAAAGTATAACAAATTTGTGAAGGATGCATCGAAAACTAAGCAGCGAAAAACGGATGGATACTGTGAGAAGATTAAAGATGCATTATCAAAAATTGATTACAGTCTTGCTGAAAAATATAAGAACGCAATAAACAATAACAAAGAGTATCTACAGTCAGTTATAGATAAGCTGTGTAATTACAATCACATACAATTTCCTTCAGCTAATGATGCTGGTAATATATTTGCTGATTTTAGAAATGGAATCGCGCATGGAAATCCAAGAGAAATAGAAAGAATCCATTGTGTTTTGTATGAGGTTGCAAGGGCACTTATATATATAATGGTTTTGAAAAAAGCAAATGCAGACAGTGAGAGCATAAAAGCAATCATAAAGAAGTTGTTTTGAAATGAAGTAGTAATTAGTGAGTAGTTCTACTCCGTTTCTACTACGATTGCTGTACACATCTTGCAGTATTTTGCTAAGTTTTGCATTTTATGTACAGAAATGACCGATACATAATGAAGAATTTACACCGCGCAAATCGCTGCAAATGGCAGCAGGACAGCGCATTTTGAAAGGAGTTTTTATGAGTATACGCGTACTTTTCATCTGCCACGGCAACATCTGTCCTATCGTGTACAAACAGTAAACTTTGATGTGGAATTTAAAATAGCCGCATAAAACAACTTATACAGGTTTTGTCTAAAATCTCAGAGCCTCCTTGGTTATTACTAAATATTCAAAAGTAATAGCTAAGGAGGTTTTATTTTATGATTAAACTTGAAAAACTGGAGAAAGGGGACTTTTTCCGGGATGCTTTCCTTGTATCGTATAAGTACAACAAGGATTATTTAAACAAGATGAGGAGTCTTAAGTACAGGAAGTATGTACCTGAGAAACAAGCGTGGGAGATCCCGGCAAGTGAGCTTAAGCACTTAGTAGATCTTTTTGGGGCTGATAATATCAATATTAACCCAAAATATCTTGAGGGCTTAGTACAGAAAGAAGAGAGCAAGGCTGTAGAAGCCTCTGAGCCCGTCAGGGAGCGTTTAAAGGGTATTATCCCTATAGTTGACTACCCATTTAAAACAAAGCCATTTCCACACCAAATAGAAGCGTTTAACAGGGGGTATGAATGTAAGAACCTTTTACTTGCAGACGATCAGGGACTTGGAAAAACAAAAGAAAGTATTGACATAGCTGTAGCCCGAAAGTCTGAGATAGGTAAGTGTCTGATTGTATGTGGAGTAAACTCAGTAAAATATAACTGGAAAAATGAGGTTGCTGTACATTCAAATGAGAGTTGTGTAGTAATTGATGGAAAGACAGTAGATAAGAGGATCCAACAGATAGATCAGTGGATTTATGGAAGTCCTTACTTTGGGATCATCAATATAGAGAGCCTGAGAAATGAGAAGATCATGGACAGGATTTATATGGATTGTAAGGATGATATTATAGGGGCTGTTATCGTGGATGAGATCCATAAGGCTAAAAATGGTATGTGCTCACAGGGTAGATCAGTGAGACAGCTCAACAGTAAAATCAGGATAGGACTCTCCGGTACTCCAATGAATAAAGCTGAGGATCTCTGGAATATCCTTACATGGCTGAGAGTGGAGAAAAGAAACTTTTACCAGTTCAAAAACCGTTACTGTATCATGGGAGGATTTAATGGGTATAAAGTAGTAGCCTATAGAAATCTGGATGAGCTCAACAAAGAGCTTAATACTGTAATGCTGAGGAGAAAGAAAGAGGATGTACTGGATCTCCCTCCTAAGATTTATACTACAGAACACATAGAGCTTACCAGAAAACAAAGGATCCTTTACAAAGAGATCCGTCAGGGAATTGTGGATAATCTGGATAATATCCTTGAGATCCCTAACCCTCTTAGCTGTACTGTAAGGCTGAGACAGCTTACAGGGGGACTCTTTGGGGATGATAACCCGAAGCTGGAGAGAGTAAAGGATATGCTGGAGGAAATCACGGAAAGCGGTCATAAAGCCCTTATTTTCTCTCAGTGGGAGCAAGTTACCGCTGTTTATAAAGAAGCCTTAAAAAACTATAATCCGGCTTATATCGTAGGTGCTGTAGATCCTGAGGACAGACAAAAAGAGGTTGACAGGTTCCAGAATGATCCTACTTGTAAAGTGGCTATAGGAACTATAGGAGCTATGGGAACAGGTCTTACAATGACAGCGGCAAGCTATGTATTTTTTATAGATAAAAGATACTGGGATGCTGAGAATAAACAGGCTGAGGACAGGGCTCATAGAATTGGAACCACTAACACAGTAAACGTGGTATCTCTGGTAGCTACCAATACAGTAGATGAGGGCATTGAGGAGATGCTGAGGGATAACAAAGCTCTCTTTGATAGAGTCGTTGAGGGTAAAGGTTCCCGTGTTGATTTTGGAGAAATCCTTAGAAAGATATTGCAGTTATAAAGGTTTAATGATAAGATATTATATAGGTTTATGCTAATGAGGGATAAATGAGGAGTATATTTATCTCATTGAGGAGGATTGAGGAATGAAAGTTATCAATGGAATAATCCACTATACACCTACAGAAGTGTCTCAGCTTTGTGGTGTTTCTACTCAGACTATAAAGCTCTGGAATAAAGCAAGTGAACAAAGAGAAGAAGCTGGGGAGGGTAGACTTATCCCGGCTCCCCATATTGAGCCAAACGGTTATAAATACTGGAGTGCTGAAGATACTCAGAAAATTGTGGAGTATGCTGGACAATCTCATAAAGAGAGATATGGTAACATGAAGAAAGAGGGCAAGTGAGCCCTCTTTCTTTTCACTAAGTAAAGCCCCTTTTCTCAGTTCTATAAAATTTCACCGTTTACGGGTTTTCCGTATGCGGTTTTTCCGTTTACGGGAAATCCACTACAAATAAAATACTAATATAAATAAATACTCAAATAAAAAAATCTTTCCTACGGAAAGAGGGCAAAGCCCCTTTTCTCAGTTCTATAAAAACTTTTCTTTTTTTTTGTCTAAAAATTCCCTTAGTTTTTGTTATTACTCAGTGCAAAGCAAATAAAACGAAAGGAGCTAAGAGCTACAATGATCCAATTAAATTTTTTAAACGCTGTAGTAGAGGATGATGGACATGGGCTTATCGTAAATGGTAAAGAGCTCAGAGATATTATCTCAATGTCTTTAGGGGCTATTAAAAAGGTTCCCGGTAGATATGAATACTTAGGGGATGAAAACAAAGGTAAACCTTTTAAGTCCCGGCTCTGTAATGTGTCAGTGACTATTGATGATAGATCAGCAGATATTACAGAGACAATTACCTATGATGATCCCGGATGTGATGCAATAACACATGAGGTTACTCTGGATCAGTTTGAGAAAGGGGTAGAGGACAGTGGGAACTCTCAGGAAGTTAAACAGGCAGATCCAGAAGAATAAAGGTGAATTGCCTATGAAAAAGGTTGTTGCCCGGAAACTGGGGTTGACTAACAAGGAATTAAATAAAAAATATTTCAACAAGAATAAGGAGGAAAAGTAGTATGTTTGGTAGTATGGGAATGTTTGGAGCTTTTGGTTGTGATCCAGAGGAAGTAGCAAAAAAAAAATGAAGAGATGAAGCGTGAGGCAGAGATCAGAAAGAGATATGAGGAAAATCTGGACAAGCCTATCACAATTACTCAGCGTCAGTTTATGGAGATCTCAGCTCAGGTACTGACTAAGGGTAAATTTATGAGTATTGCTAAAGAGAATGATCCTCACATGGGAGCTATGCTGGTGTTAGCAGTTACTCCTATCATGGCTGATCTCACGAAAGAATTATTTGCAAAAGATTTTGAAGAGGAGGAAAAATAATCATGGCAGAGAATAAACCACAGGTAAGAGTAGCCTCTATTGAGGTGGAGTTAGGAATGAGCGTACAGAATAAGGCTGGGATCTGGTGCAAGCCTACAGCAAGAATGAACCTTACAATAGATGGAGGAACCTCTCCGGCTCAGAGAGCGGCTATCATTAAACAGGGATTTGATGAGGTATGTGAGAACATTGAGAAGCTGTTAGAGGAGATGTAGAAACTTATGAGAAGCCGGGGAACTATCCCCGGTTTTCTTGTCAGGAGGTACTCATGGGAAAAATAAAGATTAACAAGGGCGGCAATTATACCGTGATCTCTAATCATGTTTTACAGAATAATAATCTTTCTTTGAAAGCTAAGGGGCTCTATGCTTTTATGTGGAGCTTGCCGGATACATGGGATTACTCAGTGAGTGGGCTTACAAAGGTATTGAAAGAGGGACGGGATGCAATAAACGAAGCTCTCAAAGAGCTGGAGAGAGAGGGGTATCTTGTCAGGTCTATTCTCAGAACCGGGGGAAAGTTTACTGATATGGATTATACTCTTAATGAGTTCCCGGATCCATTCCGGGAGGTACATGAGAAAAAGGTTGAGAAGCCGCCGGAAAAGAAAAAGTCCTATGCTCAGATCTTAGATGATCCAGAGAATGAAACTGTAAAGGAGCCTTTAGTAAAATATATAGGAGCCCTGAGGGGAATGAACTACACGCCTCAGATAACTACTGTAGAGAAATTTGCTAAGCTCTTAAATACAGAGTCAAAAGGTAATCCTGTAATTGCTATGAGGATTGTAGATCAGAGTATAGAGAAAGGCTGGAAAGCTCTTTATCCTTTGAAAAATAAGCAGATTGGCGGTGTGGTATCGACTCCATTTAATCCAGAAAACTTAGCGTCAGATCAACAGGGAAATCCTCTGGTATTTTGAGGAGGGGAGAGTGTGAAAGCTCTCCTCATTTTTTTTTGTCTAAAAATCTGGGGGTGAGCTGGTTATTACTCAGAAAGAAAGGAGTGGTAAGTCTATGAAATGCTATGCAGAAACCTATTGCAAGAAAAATAAAAATGAGTGCAATGAGTATTGTGACGGGTACAGACTTCTGAGAGCTTTATATAAAATGAGTCGGATCCCGGAGAGATACTGTTACAATATCCCTCTTGTGCCGGAGGGTAAAGATCTGGGAGCTTTTGAGGCTCTCAATAATTTTATGAAAAATGTAGAGGAGAAAGTAGAAGCTGGTGAGGGGCTGTATATCTGGAGTGAGTGTACAGGGAATGGTAAAACCTCATGGGCGTGTAAGATCCTGAGTTATTATTTTCGTAAAGTGGCATTTAAGAGCGGCTTAGAAAATGAGGGGCTGTATATTTATCTCCCTACTTTTCTTGATGATTTGAGACAGAGTTATGATGAGCCGGATGCTGATTTTTCTGAGCTTCTGGATATGCTGAAAAATTGTAAGCTATTGGTTATTGATGATATAGGGGCTGAGAAGTCTACAGAGTGGGTAAATGAGAGATTACTCAGTATCATCAATACCCGGATGATGAAAGGGCTTAGTACAGTTTACACCTCTAACTGTTCTCTGGAAGATATAGGGAACCGGATGGGGGAGCGGATCAGTAGCCGGATAAGAGGATCCGCTACAGAGATCCATTTAGTAGGACAGGACAGGAGGGGGTGTAAGTAATGGCTGGTAATGGATTAGTTGAGGAAAGCTATATCTGTAAACTCTTAGAGGGAGGATCTCTGGATACTCTGAAAGAGTCCGGGCTCCGGGATGAAATGTTTTTGACTTGTAAGGATCAGATCCAGTTTATCCAGAAGCATGAGGCAGAGTATAAACAGCTCCCGGATAAAATGATCTTTCTCCAGAAATTCAAAGATTTTCAAATGTTGGAAGTAACAGAGAGTATGGATTACTTAGCTGATAGAATAAAGGAGCAATTCCTTTATACAAAGTTAGTCCCGATTGTACAGGAGGGAGGAAACCTGTTAAGAGAGGACTCTCTGAAAGCCTATGATTATCTGAGAGCGGCACTGGAGACTTTACAGAAAGATAACCCGGTAAGCAAAAACAAAGAGGGTGTTGATATTATCTCATCAGCTAAGGACAGGCTGGAGTCATATCTGAAAAGATGTGAGATGAAAGGGTTAATGGATATCCCTACAGGACTCTCTCAGTTAGATGATCTTACAAATGGCTGGTTGCATGGTGAGGAGCTTGTAGTTATCACAGGTAGAACGAATGTAGGTAAATCGTGGATAGCTGAGTTTTTCGGTACAATGGCGTGGGAGGCTGGTTATAAGATCCTCCAGTATTCCGGTGAGATGAGTGTGGAGATGGTAGGATTTAGATTTGATACACTCCATAAACATTTCTCTAATATGGGACTCCTTAACGGATCCGGGATACTGGGAAAGAAAGAGGGGACAGACGGGGGGAAACTCTTACAGAGTGATTATAAAGACTATATCACTCAGCTCTCTACAAAGTCTGGTTATGTGATTGTTACTCCTGACCATTTTGGGGGTAGAAAACCAACAGTAGGAGAGCTGGAGACTATGGCTAAAAAGTTGGGCTCAGACATGGTTATCATAGATCAGCTCTCCCTTATGACAGATCAGAGAAGAGCTGACACTCCCCGTATTGCTTATAACAATATCTCAGAGGATGCTTTTTTAATGAGTAAAAGGATGGGGATACCTGTTATTATGCTGGCTCAGGCAAACAGAGAGGCGGTCAAGAATAAAAAGAAAGGTCAGTCTCCTGAGTTACATGATCTGGCTGAGTCTGATGGAGTAGCTCAGAACGCTACCAGAGTAATAGCTCTCTCAGTTATTGATGGGATCTTAAAGCTGGCTATCAAGAAAAACAGATATGGTATCAATAACAAGGATGTAATGGTGATGTGGGATATTAACGCCGGATACATTAAGCCGTTACTGGAGAACAAAGAGGGAGAGAAAGGGGAGGCTGAGGACTATGGATTCTGATAAGCATGAGGAAATAAGGTGGAGCCTGTTTTGGATTTGCTTTCTGGGGATATTGGTTTGTTGTGGGATCCTGATGTGTATAGGGTTTTATCATGTATTCTTTGAGGAGCCGCCGGAGCCGGAACATCTTCCCTATGAGGTTATTGTCTATGACAGGAGTAACAAGGCTATTATTGATTATGGGGCTGTATGTGAGGTCAAGGATGGAGTCCTTTATCTCTATGATGCTACTGAGTTCGGGAGGCAAGATGTGAGCCACTTAGTAGAGTAAAAATAAACTTTTGAAGAATTTTAAAAATGTTTGTCTAAATATCCACCTCTTTTAGGTTATCACTCAACAGAAGCCTAAGGAGGTGGTTTTTAATTGATTAACAGATTATGTAGTAAAGATGTAGCTGATTTCATGGAGAAAAGACATGATAACTTGATGAGAACGATCAGAACAGATCTAAAGAACCTTGAAACCCCGGAAAAGTATTATAAAGAGGATACCTACACAGATGGTAAGGGAAAAGTCCGTGAGTGCTTTCAAGTTTCTTTAGATGGCTGTCAGAGGCTCTCTAATAAGCTCAAGGGAGAGGTAAAAGAGGAGTTCCTTATTGCTGTAGGGTTAAGGCTTAAAAACGGCACAGAGGAGGCAAATACAACGCCTGAGAGTGAACCTGAGAAAGAGTACACTTTGGAGGAGGCGGCTGAGGTTCTGGGTATCTCTGTAAGGACTTTGGGAAGAAGAATAAACGCCGGGGAGATTGCTACAGAGAAGAGAGAATATCAGCAGATCCTCACAAGAGAGAGATCAATAATCACAGAGTCAGCTCTGGAAGATTACAGGAAACGTCAGGAGGTAGAGTAAATGTTTAAGTGGAAATTGAGAGCTTGCAGAGTACAGGCTGGATTATATCAGAGAGAGGCGGCTAAGGCTCTGGGGATCTCTGAGGTATCCCTTGTAAATTATGAGAAAGGGAAGAGTAGCCCGGACATGGATTTAGGTCAGAAAATGAGTGATCTCTATGGAGTCCCTCTGGATATGATGGATTTTACAAAAGTAGGGAACCGGGTAATAAAAGATTAAAGGAGGATCTAAGAAATGACTATGGATGGAGTATCATATTGTGAAGTAGCCGAAATGCGTAATCAGATTAACAGTTTGACAAAAGAAAATGATGAGTTAAAACAGTCAAAAGAAGCGTTGGTTAAGACTGTAGCTGAGTTGACTGAAAAACTTTCTATCACTGAGTCAACGCTGAAAGAGTGTCAGGGAGAGGCTCAAGTTGCGTGTTCAAAATATTATTCGGAGCGTGATAGAAATACTGAGCTTTCCACTAAAGTAAGAAATCTTGAGGTGATGTTGGAGAGAAAAAGAGGAGAGTCTATGGCATTTAGCAGTATGTGCAAAAATGGTGTAACTGTAGAGGAACTGGTAAATACTTTGGTTAATAGTGGGGCGAAAAGTGTAATAATTGAGATGCGGTAAATGGTAGATGTTTTCTCAGTTTCCAGTAGATTACTAATGAAAACTGGAAAATAAAGGAATATAGTTAAGACAAGGAAAAAGGAGCCTTACGGCTCCTCTCCCTTAAGCTCAAGTATTCTTTGAGCTATCCCTTTGAGTAGGATTAGATCTTGCTCCTCCAGCTTAACTACCTGTTTGAATAACTCATAAAGTGAGGGGTTACTCTCAAGCAGTTTTGCAAGTATCACGGGATCAGATGAATTAGATTGTTTCTTTTGGTAAGGATCGGTCATTAGATCTGTAGTGTCAATGCGAAAGTAATTAGCTAACATTTCTATTTTGTCCATCCTTGGAAACATCTTTCCGTTAATCCACTGAGATATTGTGGGGGAGCTGATGTGGAGATCCTTTATTAGGTCTTGCTGGCGTTTCCCGTTAATGTTCATGTAATACTGTAATGCTTTAGGAAATACCGCTTTAGGATCTGTACTCATATTTTTCACCCCCTCTCTATCAAGGGATGATTATATTATACAGCAGAACAAAGAAAAAGTAAAGTTAAACAAAGAAAAAGTTTTGATAAACTTAAATTTTTTTATTGACATCTTTGTTTAACTGAGATATTATGATGGTGAGGGGCGGTTAAACCCCGTCCCTCGTCTTATTTTACCCAAAATTCTTTGTTAAACAAAGATTAAAACAAAGAATTTTAAATAAAAACAAAATAAGGAGGATGTAGAAATGGCAGAATTAGCAACTCTCTACAAACAGTACAAAGCCGCAAAGCTGACGGCAGATCAGGCGGCAAAAGAAGAGGACAAGCTCAAGAAAGCCCTCAAGAAAGCAATGGAAGAAGCCGGGGTTAAAAACTACACGGATGAGGACGGTTTTCTCTTTGAAAGAATTGTTCAGAACAGAAAGAGCATGGATGAAAAGGGTGTGCTGGAGAGCCTCAAAGAGAAAGGTCTTACTCAGTGTATCAAGACGGTTGAGGCGGTAGATGAGCCTCAGGTACTTAAGGCTATCGAAGCCGGGGAGTATTCCGCTGAGGAGCTCCAGAAATACCTCACAGTCAAAGAGGTTGTGATGTTGAAACTCACAGATCCGGCAAAAGTCAAGAAATGATAACGGTCTGGAAAACTCCGATAGCGGCAAGCGTGGAGCAGATCCTCAGAGATCTCAAGCTCATGCTTTTCGCTGAGGGGTTGCTCAGGGATCAAAACAATACCGGATCTGATGTGATGGTTACTTGTCCATTCCACAAGGGAGGGCATGAAAGAAAGCCCTCTTGTGGAGTGAGCCTCAAGGAAAAGATAACGCCGGATAAAACCTATGAGGCTGGTACAGTTCATTGTTACACATGCGGATATACCGCTGACCTCCCTACTTTTATCAGTGATTTGTTAGGGCTGGGAAACGCTATGGAGGGCTTTAAGTGGCTGGTAGGACATTACAACTACTCAGCAAATGATCGGGAGGAAATTCAGTTTAATTTCTTCCGGGGTACGGATGAGGGACAGGTAGCCGCAATGGATGAGGGAGAAGTTGAGGAGTATCACAAGAACCTTTTGAGGAGTCAGAAAGCTCAGAACTACCTCAGGGGGCGGTGTATTAGCCGGGATGTGATGGAGATTTACAACTTAGGTTTTGATCCAGCGGATGAGGTGGTTTTATTCCCGGTCTATTCCCGGAGGGGGGATGTGCTCTTTTACAAGAGCCGTTCACTGGTGGGAAAGCACTTCTTTAATGCAAAGGACATAGACAAGACCGCCGCTGTCTACGGGCTCTATCAGACCTTAGAGGCAAAGATCCCGGACAGTACAGAGATCTGGTTAGTGGAGAGTGAGATAGACGCTCTAAGCCTTGTCTCTAAAGGGATCTTAGCGTGGGCTTTCATGGGTTCGGATATTTCAGAGAAGCAGATTAAGGAAATGTGTCAGAGCCCTTACAGGAGATTTGTCATAGCTACAGACAATGACGAAGCCGGGAGGAAAGCGGCAAGACGGATAAAAGACAAGCTCATACCGTTAGGCTTTCGTTTTTTCAATCTCAAGTGGCTGACGGATCTCAAGGATGTAAATGAGCTTATTCAGAATTACGGAGATGATTTTGAGAGTTATCTCCAAAGGTTTTAAACAGGAGGAAAATAGGATGAGAACAGGATTATATAAAGGATTAAGTAATGAGGAACTGGTGAAACTGTACAAGGCTGGAGATACAGGGGCTTTTGATGAGCTGATGAAAAAGACTGAGGCACTGAGAAGCTCTTTAGCTCAGAGATACTTAAACATTCCGGGTAGTGAGTTTGAGGATCTGATGAGTGAGGGAGCTATGGAGATGCTTTCAGCTATCCAGAATTTTGACAGTGAGAAATACAGCTCCTCTTTTAGTACGTTTTTATATGCCGCTATCTCCAGACACTATAACGACCTGTTTACAAAGGCTGTCAGTGCTAAGAGAAATCCGGGTGGGTTTGTAAGAAGCTATGAACAGATCAATTCTAACTCAGAATATGAGGATGATGAGGATAGCTTAGGATCTTCTGAGTTTTCTGTAGAATGTGAAGATTACAGCATGGTAGAGATCAGAGATCTCTTGAGTAGACTTAAGCTCTCAGATAAGGAGAGAGTGGTGGTTAATCTTCTCATGGCTGGAAACAGCAAGCCGGACATTGCCCGGAGACTGGGAGTAAAGACTCCATCTGTACATAGCTATGTAAAACGCATTGCAACAAAGATAAATTTATCTGGGGCTTATGCCTAAAAACATCCCTCCTCTCTGGTTATTACTACTTGAAACAAGACAACAGGAGAGGAGGTAACACACATGAGAAAGCGTTTAAATGTATTGCTGGCACTGGTTACGGGAAAGGCTATTGTGATTGCTCAAAGTCCTGAGGAAAGAGTAGCGGATGTGTTGGTAGGAAAAAATGTTTCTAAGAAGTATGCAGTCAGTAGCCTGTATAGCACTTTAAAGGCTATGGCACTGTAAAAATAAAAAAAAATCATAAAACAGGAGGATACAGGAACAATGGGAAAATCATTGGGAGAGTTAATCAATAAGTATGAGAGTCAGGGTTTTTCTAAGGCTGGTTGGTTTTCATTGAAAGATGATGGAGACTCAGCTACAGTCAGAATGTTACATAGGGGAGCTATCGGTACTGAGCCGGACGGATCCCCTAAGTATGATCTGGATGTATTTGAGGTACATAAGCTGGATGTGGATGGATCAGGAAGAGACAGAACTGTACTTTGTAAAGGAGAGGGTTGTGAGCTCTGTAAGGCTGGTATCAAGTCTCAGCTTAGAATGTTCTTACAGATGGTTAATCTTGATGAGAAAGACAAAGAGAAACAGCTCCAGCTCTGGGAGAGAGGTATCACAGACATTAAGCAGATTTTAGGGATCATTGAGGAGTATGGAGATCTCAATGCAAGAGACATTAAGATTAAGAGATCCGGGGCTAAGGGTAGCATGAAAACCACTTACCAGTATTTCCCTAAAGATAAGAGTGAGAGAGAGTTACCGGAAAGACAGAACCTTGTAGGCTCCCTGATCTTAGACTTATCTCCTGAGGATCAGATCAAGGCTATTGAGGGCAGACTGGAAGTAAAGAAGAATAATAACAATGAGGGCGGCGGCTCTGATGGAGCCGGAGACAGCACAAGAGTATTTTAAGCTGATGGGAGTGAGGCGGTAAAGTTTCACTCCCATTTTTATAACAGGAGGAAACAGGATGGATAGAAAAGAGCTGGATTTAAACTTAAGCCGGGAAGAGGTTAGCATGGATGATATTAGTCAGAGATTAGTACATAACAAGGTATGTAATGTAACAGTAAAGAGAAACAAGAATAAGCTGGAAAATGCTCTTGCAGTTATTCAGGAGCTTGTAAAGGCTGGCAGACTCCACGCAGAGGGAGAGATTGAAACTATCAGAACCCCGGAGAGACTGAGAGAGTACATGGATCACTGTACACAGTATGGAGAGTATGTACTTGATGTGGAGACAACAGGGTTAGATATTTACAATGATATTCTGGTAGGTATCTGTTTATATACTCCGGGAGAGACAAGTGCTTATGTGCCATTTAATCACACAGATCTCCAGAATGTCAGACTTGAGGATCAGATGAGTGAGGAGCAAGTGAGGGATATAATGATCCCTTATTTACAGGATCCTGAGCTTAGATGTATTAACCACAATATCAAGTTTGATAATAAGAAACTGGCGTGGGATTGGAAACAGATCATTGTTAATATCTTCTGGGATACCCTGATAGCTGGTTATGTCCTGAATGAGAATGAGCCTCACGGATTGAAGCCACTGTATAACAAGTACATCCTCCACGGTAAAGGCTCCTCTGAGGATTATGGAGATCTGTTTGAGGGGATCCCGTTTAATTATGTACCGATTGACATAGCTACTGTATATGGTGCGAATGATGGTTTTAAGACATACGCTCTGTATAAGTTTCAGGCTCAGTATCTCCGGGAGGATCATCCACGGGAAGATTTTAGAAAGATGTATTATGTTTTCCGTGAGGTAGAGATGCCGCTGATCCCACTCTGTACAGATATGGAAATGAGAGGGGTAGAGATCCGGGAGGATTTTGCTAAGGAGCTGTCAGAAGATTTTAACAAGGAAATGGTAGAGGTAGAGGCTAAGTGTGATGCTTATGTGGAGCAGTTTAAGCCGTACATACTGGATCACAATAACCTGATGAGACTCACAAAGGGTACTTGCAAGATTAACTATAGCAGTCCTCAACAGGTGGCGGCTTTGTTTTATGATATTTTCAAGCTGAGAAGCGTGAGTCGCAAAGAGCCACGGGGGACAGGAGATAAGATCATCCAGAAGTTTCTCAGCACAGCGAAAAAGAAAGATACAAAGAAGTCAAGAGAGTTTGCTGAGTTTCTGGAGAACTATCAGAGATTTAATGAAATCAAAAAGCTGTTAGGAACCTATGTAGATAAGATCCCTCAGGTAAAAGAGTCTAAGATCAATGCTGTATATACTACCTACAATCAGTACGGGGCAAAGACGGGAAGATTTTCCAGCTCTGACACTGTAAGTAAGATCAATCTCCAGAATATCCCATCAAAGGAGAAGCGTATCAGAAAGATCTTTAAAGCCCGTGACGGCTATAAGCTGGTGGGTGGAGATTTTTCACAGATTGAGCCCCGTGTACTGGCTTATCTCTCAGGTGATGAGAGTATGATTAACGCCTATAAAGAGGGAAAAGATCTGTACGCTATCATGGGATCTCAGGTGTATCAGTTGCCTTATGAGGACTGTAGAGAGTTCTATCCTGATGGAACTGTAAACGCTGAGGGAAAACACAGGAGAACCACTATGAAGAGTGTTCTCTTAGGCATTATGTATGAGCGTGGAGCTACAGCTATCGGGGAACAGTTTAACAAGAGTGCTGAGTGGGCTCAGCAGTTGATTGATAACTTTTACAAGAGTTTCCCAAAGATTAACCAGTATCGTCTTAAGATTGAGAATATGGCTGAGACTTATGGTTATGTAACTACTATCACTGGCAGAAAGAGAAGATTGCCGGATATGCAGTTAGAGGATAAAGATGATTACCGTTATCAGGAGGCTCACAGACAGAGCCTTAACTCAGTAATACAGGGATCCTCAGCGGATATTATGAAACTCTCCATGATCGCTATTTACAATGATCCACGGTATAAGGCTCTGGATTGTCACATGATTATTACTGTACATGATGAGTTAATCATGGAAGTACCTGAGGAGAATGTAAAAGAGGGAGCTGAGCTCTTAGTAGGAACTATGAAGAGAGTAGGACATAGCCTTATTGATCTCCCTATGAGTGTGGATGCTGAGGTTAATGATTACTGGTATGGTGAGAATTTAGCTGAGAAATATGGGGTATAAACATGAACAAAAAAAAAATAGAGTGGGTATCTTGTGAGGAGGATACCCCTCTTGTAACCGGGAGCTTTCAGTATTGCTCAGACAATGTAATAGGGCTTACAGAGTCAGGGAAAGAGCTGGAGGTATTTTATAATTATAGAAATGACTTGTGGTATAGCTGGGATACCAGTAAACCATGTACAGAAAATATTGTGAAATGGAGGAGTAAGTAATGAGTATGTTAGAATGGGCTAAGGATGAGGTAGCTATTGCAATTAAGAGAGAAAGAGGAGATAAGCCTGAGGGTGAGTGGGATTATGGTTGTGCTTGTTATGACAGTGCTATGAGAGCTTTTGAGAGTCTCTTAGGTGACGGTCATAGCGGTATGAGTATTGGATTTACTAAGAATATCCTTAACCGTCTGATTGATGGAAAGCCTCTTACCCCTATTGAGGATACAGAGGAGGTATGGGGAAAGCCCCGTATTGATAGCAGAGATAAAAGTAAACAGTATCAGTGTAAGAGAATGAGTAGCCTGTTTAAGAGAGTTGCTCAGGATGGATCAGTAACTTACAGTGATATAAATAGGTATTACTGTACAAATGAGGAGAACCCTCATGTAAGCTGGCACAATGGTTTTGTAGCAAAGATTTATGATGAGATGTATCCGCTCACTCTTCCTTATATGCCTAACAGTAGACCGGATATTATTGTATGCGATGAGCTTTTGACAGATCGTAAAAATGGGGACTTTGATACAATAGCTATTTTATACATCAAGAAAGCAGACGGGGAAAGGGTTGAGGTAAACAGATATTTTAAAGAGAATGAGGTATCATTTACAGAGATCTCTCATGAGGAATATAAGGAGAGACAGAGATTACAGGAGGAGCGGATCAAGAGTGAAGCTGAAAAGTAATAGATTTGCAATAATTCCGGTTATGTGTTCTCATTGTAAAAGATATGTCTGGATGGAGCCCTACAGATCTGGAGAAACATGGAACAGGTTTATAGATCGGTTTGTAAAGATCCGGCTCTGTAATGAGTGTGTAGGGAGATATGGAGTAGGAGGTACTGATGAAAAGAGTAATAATTGATATAGCGGATGAGTACGCCGGGACAGTAAGTGTAACAGCTATAGGAGTAGGGCAAGTAGGAATGAGATCAGAGGCTCATATTAAAACTACAGTAGTTGTGCTGGAGGGAGATTGTACAGAGATAAAACTGGAGGAGGAAAAGGATGGAGTTTAATACTGATAATTTACAGGTAGGAGATAAGGTAATAGTGGTTTACCGGGATAACTTCTCTGGGTGTAGAAAGTATGTAGGAACGGTCACAAAGAAAACTCCCTCAGGGATGGTAGATGTTTTGTGTTGTGGTTATACAGTTCGATATAGGAGAGATGGATCTGAGAACTGTAAAAGAGAGCGGTATGTTATGAGGGATAGATACTTGAGTGAATACTCAAAAGAGGCGGCTGAGGAGATTATCCGGGGAAATAAAAAGATCAAGATGGTGAACTATCTCAAAGAGTATAAATATGCTGATCTCAGTTATGAGGATCTGGAAAAGGTCTATAATATGCTGGAGGTGTTAAAGGAAAAGAGCTCATAAGGGCTCTTTTTTTTTGTCTAAAAATCGTTTTTTTTTTTTT
>ERZ838118.3115-NODE-3115-length-16381-cov-3.714811_pt1 | contig 16381 bp, 8 predicted proteins | sample MGYA00519863_ERZ838118 | MGnify/ENA primary metagenome ERZ838118 (study PRJEB31850, sample SAMEA3708827) | human gut metagenome | biome: human gut; feature: human-associated habitat; material: faeces | place: China | collected 2014 ...
CGGCGTCGGTGGCGCTCAGACGGCTTCGCAGCGAGGCGACCTTCGCCTCGGCGTCGTGCGCCGTCATCGCGGGGGCCTTCACCTCCTGCGCGTCGAACGACAGTTCGGCGCCTTCGTGCGATACGGCGACGAACCAGACCGTCGAAGAGGTCTCGTGGATCACCTCCACGGGAGCCTGTTCGTTCCAGGCGTCGCGCGATTTCTCGAACGCATCCCGCTGCGCGGTGAAGAAGCGCAGCACGACGCCGCGCCGTGCGAGCCGCTGCAACGTCCCGGCCGAGAAGTCGCCCCACGGGCGCGCCTCCTCGGCAGCCTTTTCGGTCTGTCCGATCTCGGTGCGCAACGCCGCGCGCTCCTGTGCCGTGCGGCCTTAGCGTTCGTAGGCCTCGTCGCCCGATGCGAAGGGGCGGGCCGCCGCGTCGAAATGCTCCGAACTGCGGAACCGTTCCAGCGCCGCGGGGTGTTCCAAGGCGAGACCTGGCCCGAAGTGTACTAAGCTGTGTCCTGTCGGCTTTTCTTCAGCAAGTGCTGTGCGGTCAACCGTGCGATATAGAAAGGGTGAGGAACCCCTACTACCAAATGGAGGGTTAGCCTGTGGCTTAGCAAGGATGCGACAGCCGATGTTGTCGTTCGAGTTCGACGTTCTGTTGTAGTTGACGTAGAACGGACCGTGATTCTGGTTCTGGTTATAGTTACCGCCATGGTACAGGCACGGGTAACTACCGTTGAAGCCCCAGTAATCCGGGACATAGGTCGTTTGACTGCCGTTTGCCGCGCTCGGGAACAGCGCCCATTCAAGACCGCTTGCTGTCGGAATGGTGAAGTCGGACGGATAACCCGAAGAGGGTGTGCCGACCAGCGTGCCGTTTGCGCTGTCGCTGAAGTTGTTGGGATTGCTGATGACATTCAGGCCATTATTGTTGTAATAGCAGCCGTCCATCCAGTCATAAACATTGTCCCACCAGCCTTCGATGTTGCGATACTGCGTGAAGCCGTAGCTGTCGCGGCTTGCCGCGGTCGTACCGGTGTGGTAACCCATCGCGTCGGTCTGACCGTTGTTCATCTTGGAACCGTTCGTAGAGCAGCCTCTGCCGATGCGCTCGCCGTTCCAGTCGGCAAACTCCACGAGGAACAGCATGTTCACATACCAGAACTGAGCGAAATCCATCTGCCAGAAGTTAGCACCGAGGTTATGGATGCCGGTTCTCGCCTGGCTTTTCGTGATGTTTACCTGCTGTGCGGCGCCCGTGGTGGACTTGTAGCCGCTGGCGCAGTGATAACGGCCGATGTAGGAGTAGTCCAGCTCGCCAAGGCCGTCTCCGCGGTCGCGGTTCACAGGGTCAACGGAGAAGCCCGCAACGGGACCGTCTGCGATCTGGAGCTTGAGCTTCTTGCCGGTCTTGGTCCACTTGAACCAATACTTCGGCTCCTTGACCTCAACGCCGCCTGCGCGAGTCTCCTTGACCATACCGCTCCACGGCATCTTGCCGTCAAAGGGAGAAGAACCGCTGCCGTTGTTCACAGCCGGTGACGGATCGCCGAAGCTTGCCGCCGCGTCCGTGCGAGTGCCCTTGGTCTGGCCGCTGCTCGTCCAGTCCCACTCAACGCCGTAAATCGTGACGAAAGTGGCCGTCACATTGACCGTCGTATCAGAAGCCGCCTTGTAGTTCGTCCCCTCGGCGACCTTGACGGTGATCTTGGCCGTGCCGGTCGTGTCGTTCACGCTCTCAACGGTCACAATGCCGGTGCTTTGATTGATAGATTTGATCTTCGCGACGCTCGTGTTGTTCGAGGTGGCTGTGATCGTACCGTTGCCCTTGCGGTTCACCGTAAAGGTTGCGGTCTTGGCACTGCTCTTCAGCACGATGGAGCTCGGCGAATTGGTCACGCTGTTCGCGGCCTTGCCGATCGTCCACGATACTGTCTTGCCTCCGGTGCTGCCGTCGGACCACTTGTAGTTGGAAGTCGGCGTAAAGGTAGCGCTGTAAGTGCCTGCGTTGGTAGCGGCCGTCACGGAAACGGTCATCTTTGCCGAGTCATAGGCGGTATTCCACGAAGGAGTCTTCGGGTTGCCGTCATAGACAAGCGTGCCGCTCTGGGCAGGAACCGCCGCGATGGTAGCTCTGCCGATGGTCCACTTGATGGTCTTTGCCGCGGTCGTACCGTCCGTCCACAGACCCTTCTTCAAGGTAAAGGTCGCCGTGTACTCGCCGGCATTCGTCTTGGCAGATACGCTAACAGAGGAGTTCTCATTGTCGAAATTCTGCCACTTCGGCGTCTGAGCGCTGCCGTTGTAGGTCAGCGTACCGCTCTGCGAAGGAATGGAAACGAGCACCGAGATGATCGTCCACTTCACTTCCTTTGCGCCTGTGCTGCCATCAGACCACTTGTAGTTGGAAGTCGGCGTAAAGGTCGCCGTGTACTCACCGGCAGCCGTACCGGAGGTATCGCCGCCAATGGTCATCTTGTTGGTGTCATAGCCGTTCCAGCTCGGCGTCTTGCTCGTGCCGTCGGCAACAAGCGTTCCCGTCTGCGTCGGCAGAGCCGAGATGACAGCGCGGTCGATCGTCCACTTTACGCGGGCTTCATCCGTGCCGTCCGGGAACAGATAGCCGTAGGACAGCTTGAAGATCGCCGTGTAACTGCCTGCGTCAGAGGCGCTCGTAACGCCGGAGATCTCCATTTTGAGTGGATCGTAGCCGTTCCAGCTCGGCGTCTTATCCGAACCGTTGTAGGTCGGGATGTTCGTCTGCGTCGGAACGGAAATGGTTTTGCCCTGCACCGTAACGACAAGGTCTACGCTCTTCGTCACACCTTCGTAGGTGAATTCAAGCTTCATGACCTGACGCCCAAGTGTAGAGAAGTTCGTCGTTGGATAGGTGGTGTAATCCTGTACATCCGCCATGCCCCCGTCCGAGAATGTCGCGGTCACGACCATGCCCGTCGGATCAAGGCTCTCCTGATACTGGTAGACCGTCTTGGTCGGCTGTGTGGTGATGGCGATGCTGACAAGCACCTTTTCCACCGTCACGGCAACCGTCGCGGTCTTCGTGATGCGACCCTCGGTGTAGGTGATGACAACTTCGCTCACCTCGTCCGTAAGAACGGAGGGAGAGACGGTATAGCCCGTCACATTTGCCATCAGACCTTCGCCGTAGTTTGCCACAACGACCATGCCGGTGGGGTCGAAAGTTTCACCGGACTTATAGACCGTCTTGTTGGGCGGGGTGGCGATAGTAAGACTTTCCATCTTCGGAGAGCCGCTGCCACCGCCGCCGGAAAGGTTGAATACCTTGCCAACATTACTCATCTGTTCCGACCTCCAGTCGAATGATAAAGACGGACAAGTCAACGGTCGGCGTCATATCGCACCGGAAAGTCATCTGCCCGCTCGTAGTTACATTGTCTGCGCTCACGCCATAACTGTCGTACACATTACGGGTATCGGCGTCTGCGCCTACAAGATAAATATAGTTGCTGTCAGCTAAGAGGGAAGCATGTGCAACAGTCTGCGCTCCGCCGCTCCAATTCGCGGCCGGCAGAGTAACAGAGATGCCGATATGCTGGAGATCCTCCAGTCCGGCGGCAACAAGCTCCGCCAATTCAGCTACCTGCTTGGCGGAATCCTTCTTCCCCGCAAGTGCCAGCTTTTTGAGCTGATCAAATGTGGAAAGCTTATGCTCTGCCATGTGTCGTTACCTTCCTTTCAAAAGGTGGAACGGGGGACAGGAAGCCCCATCCCCCGCTCGCATATGCTGGATCAGACGGTAGCCTGAGCGCCGAAGACTTCGGTCAGCATGGCGTCGACTTCCGCGTCGGTAGCCATCACGATGTCAGTCTTCTTGACAAAGGTTTCGTCGACCTGGGTCTTGGTGTAGTAAGACTCAAGGGCGGTGTTGATCGCGGCAGTCACCTCGGTCGTCTTGGCGTAATCGCCGATGCTCAGGGCGTTGATCGCCTCGGTGATGTAAGCGACAACGGTGGTAGAGGTCGCACCCTCGGGAAGCGTGCCGACAAGAGTCTTCAGGTCGGCGATAGCGGTCTTGTTCTCGCTGATGCCGCCGGCCATCTTGGTCGCCTCAGGGCCGTGCTTGGCAACCCAGTCGATCAGCTCCTTGTAGCTGTTGACCACATTGTCGTCGGTCACATCGGTGGCGAACTTGTTGATAGCCGCGTCGATCATCTTGCTGATGGAGCCTTCGCCGTCGCCGGTCAGGGTATCCAGGTCAGCCTGCTTCGCCTTGGCGTCGATGATGGCCTTCAGAGCGGCAGCCAGATCGCTCTCAGCAACCTCGGACTTGTAGGCCAGAGCCGCCAGACCGTGAACGGGAATATCAACGCCATTGGCGGCGACGGTGCCGTTGGTCTTGCCCTCAGCGATGAGAATGTCGGCGATCTTATCGGTCAGGGCCAGCAGAGTGCCGTTGACCTTAATGCCTTCCAGCTTGTTGGGCTCGCCGCCGGCAGTCACCAGGTCATTGACCTTAGTGGTCAGGCCGGCAACCTTAGCGTCGACAAGGCCGATCTCGCTCTTTGTGCGCAGCGCCAGTTTCTTGAGCTGTTCAATAGTAGTGTGCTTGGTAGTAGACATATTGCATGTCCCCCTTAAATATATTTGTTCACGGCTGTTCGCCGAAAACATCATTGAGTAGGTCGTCCACTTCTTTGTCAGAAGCGGTGTTGTCGGGTGTGCTTCCGCCCGGGTCGTTCGAGGCAAAGGCATCATTCAGCATATCGTCGACCTCTTTATCCGAGGCCGTTCCGGAAATGCTTCTCTGGATCTCAACGATCACCTCGGTCAGTGTCTTGTTTCCAAAACCCGCCGTCGATGGGTCGCCGATGATTCCCATGATCTGCCTGTAGGCTTCATCACCCATCGGGTCTCCGGAGCCGCCCGCGCCAACGCTGATATTGGCCGGGAATAGGATCTTGCTGGTTACATGCCAGCCAGTCGACTTCCGTTCCTCGCCCTTGACGCCATAAACGGCGATCTTCAGCGGGATTCCGCCTTTCTTCAGGCATTCGCCCGGAATGTCGCACTTGTCCTCGCTCAGCACCACAGCCATGCTGACGCCGCCTGCCTCAAAGAGCGCAGTCTTTGCGAACCCGTCCCAATCCTTGCTGAAGGCGAATTCGACCGGATAAGGCGTCGCTGCGTTCTGGATCAGTGTAGTGTCCTCCACCAGCGTGGTGAAGCAGCTTTTGATCGCGATTTTCAAATCATTCGCCTCCTTCTTCGGCATTGACCGACAGTTCAAGACGCACGATGTTCACCGTGATGTCTTTGATCGGGTCGGTATCGTTCACAAATGTGATGAAGCCGGTCGTGGAGATGTCTTTCGGACGCACATTGCATTCGAGATATTCTTCACGGCTGGCTTCATATGCATCAATGAGGTATTTGTACTTGGCAGCGGCCACAAGGCGGCTCTCCGCCACAGTGATGGAACCGTTCGACCATCCGGAGGCCGGCAGCACCAGATCGAAATGGATGCCGAGCACATCGCCCGTACCAGTTCCGTTCAGACCGTTGTAGACGGCGATGTTGTACTTGCTTCCGTCTGTCATCGTAACGGTGTAAATATCAGTCGAGCCGGGCGTATGATTGCCCTGCGTCAACTGAATGCTCTGAATACCGTTGCCGGTCGGGCCGGTCAGCTCGCAACTGATGTTGGTGTTCACATAGGTGCCCTTCTCAGCGTCCCAGATCCACCAGGTACCGTTCTCCGGCTTAGGCGGCTTGCCGCTGTACTGCTGTGCGGTCGCGGCGCTCTCTGCGGCAGACTCCTTGTAAGTCTTGGCGTTTGCCTCAGAGGTCTCGGCGGACTCCCGCGCGTTCTCGGCGTCCGTTTTAGCGGTCTGCGCCTTGTCACGGGCATCCACAGCAGCCTTTTTAGCGGCTTCGGCGTCCGTCTTCGATACAGCAGCGGCATCTTCCGATGCTTTTGCTCCATTTTGACTGTTCGCCGCCGCATCTCTTGCAGCTTCCGCAGCAGCACGGGCCTCTTCCGCTGCGTTGCGGTCAGCAGTAGCCTGTGCGCCAAGTGTCTCGGCCTCTGAGCGGATGGTTCTCACGCGCTCCTCGGCGGCCTTGACCTCTCCCTCGGCAAGCGTCGCCGCTGTCTTGGCGTCCGTGGCCTCCTGTGCCTTCTGCTTGGCGATCTCTTCCGAGTTCTTCGCCTCTGTCTCAGACGCCTTAGCACCGGCGGCTGCTTCTTTCGCGTCTGCGGCCTGCTTGTTGACATTTTCCTCAGAGGTCTTAATGCTTCCCTCGGAGAGTGCAGCCGCCGCAGCAGATTCAGAGGCGCTTGTCGCCTTTTTCTCGGCATCTTCGGCAGACTTCTTGGCAGCCGCGGCATTTGCCTGTGCGGAATCCTTGGCGGTGGAGGCAAACTCCATCGCGCTGCTGGACTCCGTGTTCATCGCCGCCAGAGCATCATGGATGGAGCCGCGAACCTCTTCGCCATAAATGGCGCTGAGGATTTTTTTCAGAAAGCTGCTGATATCAGCCATCTAAATCACTCCTTCCTTAGTCCTCCAGCATCCAGTCGAGCAGCAGGATCTCCTCGCCGCTCAGACAGCCGATCGTATCTTCATACTTGGCGGTCATCAGCTCGACCTCATGCTCCATCTCGTTGAACGGGGCAAGCTCGTCGCAGAAGGCCTTAAAATTAGGAGAGCCAACCTTTATGGAAATGGTTCCGGTCTCGTTGCCACTTTCATCCTTGTCAGGCTCTCCGTATTTGTTGATGAGGTCGTGTTTGAATGCTTCATACTCGGTCAAAGCAGTAGAAAGCATCCGGAAGTTCCTCGCGGCGATATAGCCGATCTTGTTGCGGAGCTGAAGAAGCGGCCGCAGGTTCTGGACCATCACGACCATTTCTGAATTTTTAAGCTGTTTCTTCAACATTATCCCTCCTTTTGCTGAAGCAGTTCTTCGACCATTTGATAGAGTTTCTGGATCATGTGCGTATTGAGCGCGATAAGTTCGCCGTATCGGATGCTGTAACGGTAGTCCGTGATGCCATCCGAAAGGATCTCTTTGACAGGATCTTTGACAAGTGCCGCAAGTTGATCTGATGTCAGTCCGGTGTCAAGCATTGCCTGTTCTACATCCTGGGCGATAAAGCCGAAATGTTTCCTCCCGGAAGTACCTTTGTTGTACTTGAAGGTGGATGGCTTCAGCGCCAGGAAGAACGCCTCATAAGAGGCAAGATCATAGTCGATGCTGTTCTTGATCCTTAAGTCGGAACCGTAACTTGGCTCTTCACTCATGGTGATGCCGCTGGAAACAACAAGGTCTGCTCCGGAACCGGAGATACGGGCGCCGGCATTGGTAACAATAATATAAGGCTCCCAACCAGGACCGTTAGAACCATACATCATCGCACCGTAGGTCGTATGCTGACCGTCAGAGCCATGCCCTTTGCAGAATCCACCATAATCACATGACAGGTCGATATAATCGGCATTGATGGTGCCAGAACGAATATAATCGGCATTGATGTAAAGCCGTCCACTATACGAGTCGCTGAAAATACCGAATTTCGTACCACCGGAGGTGAGCACATCAAACACATTCTGGTCGGTGCACCGATCCTGATAGGCCTTGTTTGCTCTCGACCATGCAGCAGAAGCCTCATCGTAAGCGTCGTCTGCTGCGCTCTTTGCAGTGGCCGCGTTTGCATTCGCCGTGCTTGCCAGCGAGTAGGCGGGGTTGGAGGTGAGGTTCTGGTTCGTCACGGACGCCCAGTTGATCGTGCTTCCGGCGGACAGCGTCACCTTACCGTCTATGGTAACGGAACCGCTGGAATCAACAGCAAAGGTCGTGCGGACACCGTTGGTAACGGTAAGCCCGTAGACGCTCAGGTATTTAGACTTGAATCGCTCATCGTCCATCATGCTGTTGCCCGCTCGGTCAAGGAAGTCAGAGGCCTGAACCACGCCCTTAAAGTTTCCGTCCACACTGACCAGCGTACCGCTGAAGGTTCCTTTCGCCGCAGCCAGAGTACCCGCAAAGGTGCCTCGGCGTGCGGTCAGGTTGCCTTCTTCGTCAACGGTGAAGTTTCCGTCTCCAATGTCGATGGAGCCTTTCTTCATCGTCAGCTTGCCGGTCTCGAAGTCCAGCGAGAAGTTTCCGCCGTAATCTTTCAGCGTACCTGCGCGGATCACATCGGCATTGAGAACGCCGGTCGTGATGTAGTCCGCCACGATAGAACCGTCCATTGTAATGGCAAGCCCAAAGGTCTTTCCGTAATCCTTGGAGTAGCCAAGGCCGTTCATGTTCCATTTCCAGAGCTTGTCGGCTTTGGTATAGTCGCGGATATTGGAAATATAAAGCGTGTCAGAACCGTATTCGTCCCGTGTGATCGTGATGTAGCCGGTCGTGGCCGCTGTCATGATCTGCGTGGCGTTTTCTTTTGCCTCTTTCAGGATGTTGTGCGCCTTTGGAAGACCCTCGATTTTCTCAAGGATAGCGGCGCTGATCTGGTTGTTCACACTGGTAAGGCTGGTCTGCACCGTGTCGCCAAGCGTAAACTTGGTATTCTCCGGGCTGTCCAGAGGGATCTCCAGCTTCGTGACAGGAAATATACGGTCAAGGCCATGCGGCCGCGAGATCACGCGGATCTCGTCCAGCAGCTTCACTGCCTCCACATTTGCGTTGAGATAGTGGAGGTCAAGAGCACTCACTTCCAGTTCCATGTTGTCGAACTGCAAGTCGGCAAGATATGCCTTCGCCTTTTCCAGCAGTGTTTCGGGATCAGAAACGCTGTCCCATGTCACTGTTTTCTCGATCCAGCCATAGGTTTTCACAGCCTCAGAGGACTGGACATAAAGGCTGCCCTCATTCACGCTCTCAACGGTCAGATAGGCGTCCAGCGCCTCGATCTCGCTCTTGTCAAGCCTGTTGCCAAGCGGAACGATGACCGTTGCAAACTCCGTCATATCCCATCCCTTGGTGTGTTCGATGAGGTTGGAGCCGAACTGGATCGTCTGGCTGCAAGTGTCGGGGTAATCCGCCAAATAGTCGAGATAGCGGATGCCGTCTTCCTTACGAACCCGCAGATGACCGCCGTACTGCGCCACCAACGCATTCAAGATCGTGATGGTCTTTTCATAGTTGGTGTAATAAGTCGGGAAATCTTCATCCACCACCGTAACGATGCCGATGGTGAACTTCCGGTTGTCTCCGACCTTTGCGTTGTGAATGGCGATCATTGCCTCAAGGTACTCACGGATCGTCCCTCCGGCGTACTCCGCAGGCGGCTGGGTGCTATCGTTGAAGAATGCAAGCTCGCCCTCGCAAGTAAGCACCCGGTTTAGGTAAAAGTCCTCGTTTTCAGAAAGGACGCGCCCTGCCCAGATCTCTTTTCCGTCCTTGTGAACGGCGATGTCAGTCACCATACGAATGATGGTGCTGTATCCGAGATTAGAGGGCGGAACCGTCATCACAAAGGAACCGGCTGCGTTATCCTCCAGCGTCAGCTTGGGGCTTGCAAGCTTCATGTTGTCCAATGCGAAGGCATCGTTGTAGATGCAGACACCATCGGCATAAACAGAATACATCGCTTACAACCTCCCTTGTCTGAAATCAACGGACACGGTCCCCGTTCCCTCGTCGACCCAAAGATAGATCGTTCCGCCATAGTCGCCAAACAGAATAAACTCAGGGATCTGAATGGTTCCCTCCGGCAAAAGCTTTGTCAGGTCGATGCTGAGCTGACGGTTGACAAATCGGACATGAACGCCGCGCCCCTCACTGCTTTGCACAATGAATCTGGGGCAGACCGGAGCCCGTCCGTACATCACCGCGTCCAGCTCGATCTCTTTCATCTCTGTCGTCACCGCAATGTTGCGGAACAACGCAGCCTGAATGACTCCATTTTGAAAGTTGAACGGGTCCCACAGCCAGTTGTCGATGGAGGAAAGGTTTTTCCACTTGTATGGGCCGACATCGTAGTCGATGACGAGCCGCGACCAGTCCTTTTCCGACTTCCAGGCGTTCACCGTGAAGCGCCCTTCGTAAAAATATTCAGGATCGTCCTCAAGGATCGCCCGCATGGTCTGTCCATGCAGATAGTCCATGATGTCGGAGTAGGCCATGTGCCACGGCTTAAAGTCATTCATGACGATAAACTCGATAGACCCTGTCCGGTTCTGATACACCGGATACCCGGTGAGGGCTTGCGATAGATCAATGACGCCGTCCCCACCGGGAATATCCAGAGTCTTCACCTTTTGCGCAGGTGGATTGAATAGCGGACGGGAAGCGGGGACAAGCCGCCAATCGTCCCATGTGTTCTTATCGCCAAATGTGATCGAATGGTACAACTTAAATCCCCCTTCCTCTTTGTGTAGACCGCTGTCCGAGTGCCACATCCATCGGTTCAGCAAGTTCGCCGACGAGCGCACCGGTGTTCAGCACAACACGCAGCTTCTCCATGCGTTCCAGCATCGAAGCCATCTCACCTCGAAGCGTGCGGAGTTCAGCCACAACATCATCATTGTCGACGGAAATGGTTGTCTGGCTGCTTCCGCCGCGCTGTGCCTCAAATGCAACGGCAGCCTGCCCGACAAGGCCGACCGCTCGCTGCGAATAGAATAGGTTGTTCAAGGCGTCTGCTCCGGCCGATACGGCGGAGAGATCCAGAACAGGACGGATCACCGGCTCCATATCGAACCCGCCGCTCACAATGTCGGCAATGGTCTGGAGCACACCAGAAAGACCGCCCTCGGCCGACTCCGCCATCTCAGAACCGGCCGCATAAGAGCGGTCAACATAGTCCTGAAGACCTTTCACGAAACCAAGACCGGTGTAGTTACCGATCTCACGGAACACCCTCGACGGAGAGTTGATGTCCAGTGTCGACTTCGCCGCCTGTACGCCTGCAAGAGCCAGTTGCGTGATCTCATCAACAAAGCTGGACTTCTCAGACTGAACGCCTTCAGTAAGCCCCTTGACGATCTGCTTGCCGGTCTCATCCCAACCAGCTTCCGTCAGAACCTTCTGCGCCGTGTCGGCCATCTCCTGAAGCTCATCCTCAGTATTGTTCTTGATAAGACCAACCTTTTCCTCAAAGCTTCTGCGGAGCTGTTCCAACTGAGCGTTGGCGTCTTCCGTGACCTGATTCATCTTCTCCTGCCAGAGAGCACGATACTCGGTAAGCTCCTGATCGGCCTCCTCGCGGAGTTTTGCAATATTCTGCTGGGTCTCTTCGCGCAGCCCCTCTAATTCGCCGACCGCCTGCTCGCGAGCCATTGCGTGCTTGACCTTCCAGAGGTCAGCATACTTCTCAAGCTCGGAGTCGCTCATGTTGTTCAGCGCCTTGATCTGGGCGATCGCGTCGGGACCCATGTCCTGAAGTTCTTCAAGGAGGTCACTGTCAAGTCCTCTGCCGGCAAGAGACTCTAAAATATCCTGCCATTCGCCAAATTCCTTGACCTGACCCTCAAGGTTTTTCATCAGGGTGTCGCCGCTGACCTCATCACGCTCCTTCACAGCGTCAAAGAGGCCATAGGACTTATAGAGGGAATCCTCGCGGGATTTCAGAGCATTCTCGTACTTATCGTTCTCAGCCTGAATATCGCTCGCCAGTTGCGCGTTGATCGACTTTACCTTATCGGCGTACTCTTCCTCCAGGTCGAGCCGCTTCTGGTTCGCCTCGCTCTGCACAGACTGCACATCAGAGATATACTGTTTCTGCGCGTCGCTGATCTCTTTCTCCAACTGGTAAACTTGCAGGTCGAGCTTCTTCCGCAGCTCTGTCCCCTTGGCATATCGGCTCTGAACACGCTTATAGGCAGCCAGTTCCTCCGCAAGGGTCAGCTTGTTATACGATTTCTGCTCTTCGATCCAGTTCATCGAATACTGATAAGTGGCCGTAACCAACTCATTTTGAACACGATAGACCTCGCGGTCGATCTGCTTTCGTTCCTCACTGCCCTCGCGGTATTTCTTCTGGAGCGTTTCCCATCCGGCAAGCTCCTCTTTCAAGCTGAGCTCGCTGTAATATTTCCGCTCTTCCGCCCAATCCTTAAAGGAATCGAGTCCCTTCTGCGCGACCTTGATGGCTTCATCGCTCATCTTTGCCGCAGCCGAAGAAACCGGAACGATAGCATTGTTGATACCGATGGTCATACCCTCGCCAATGTTTTTACCAAGCTCGATAAACTCGCGGGAGGGAGAATGGCTGTCCAGCGCCTTCTTTGCCGCATTCAACGCCGCAAGACCCAGATCACGGCCCGCCTGAGAGGCGCCGCTCAGCTTCGATCGGATGCCGTTGATAAAGCCCTGCGAAACATTCCTGCCGGCTTCATTGAACTGATCCTTGTAGTTGTTCACTTCTGCCACAACGACCAGCATGACAGACTGCATCGCCATCCGCACGGAAGCACCGTTGCTGCGGATCGTGGTGCTGAAGCCGACCATCATCTGCACGACCGCGGTATTCATGCTCGTGGTATGTGCTTTCACAGTCGCGGCCATCGCAAGCATCAGCTCAGCCATTGCCACATTAACGATCGTCTGGTTCTGCCGGATGGTCGTGCCTGCGGAATTGAGCATATAGATGACCGCCGTGCTCACGGTAGCTCCACTGTTATAGAAGGCGTCGGTAAAGTTTTGGATACTTGTGTTTGCCAGCAGAACCAGCGCATTCGTAAAGTTCACAAATGCATACTGATCCATATTCTTCACCGTATCGGCAAGCGCCACCAGCTTCTCGACCTGTGTGATCGCGCCGGAGAGCTTGCTCATGTTGATACCCTCGATAGAGGCGGAGTAAGCCGCAAGACCATTGCCGAAGAGAACGAGCTGGTCGCCGAAGTCGGCAATGCTGTTGTCTCCGGTGAAGAAACTCACAAGCCCGCCGCAGTTCGGAATGGTATTGGATAGTTCCACGAGCGCCTTACCGGCAGAAGCGGAATTGCTGACGGCACCGACATCCATTCCTTTGACAGCGAGAGAGTAGTCCTTCATGGCCTTTCCGAACGGAACCAACTGCTCTCCAAACTTGTCCATGTCATTCTCACCGGCAAAGAAGCCGACTACACCGCCGCTGTTCGGCAGCGTTGTGGCCATCTCTGCAAGTGCCTTACCGGCAGTCGCCGCTTTGGAAACAAGGTCGGCGTCCATCCCGCTGATGGCGTTGCTGAACTCCGCCATGCTTTCTCCGAACGGAACGAGCTCATCAGCAAAATCCGAAAGAGAAGAACTACCCGTGAACCAGGACGCAATACCCTGCACAAGCTCGGCCTTCGTCAGCAGCAATATCGCGTCTGTCAATGCCTGCACACCGCTGAACATTGCCGGAGAGATACTGCTTGCGCCGTCGATAAACGGCTGAACATTTGTCATAAACGCTGCAAGATCACTGCCGATCTGCGGGAACTGACTGGAGATACCACTCATGAATCCGCCGACAATGCCGCCGACAAACCCACCGATCGCCGTACCGATCTGCTCCAGCAGCTTACCGCCCTCACCGATCAGCCAGGAAAGGCCGGGGATCTGTGCAAGGGCACCAACAGCAGCAAGAACGATCGCCAACTCAGCGATAAGAGCACCCATGCCGAGCACACCTATCATAGCGCTGGGGATCAATGCGGCTACCGCACCCAATGCGACCATAATGCCGGACAGCAGACCGATGCCGGCGATGGTTTTCACCAATACACTTGTATCAAGTCCTGCCAGAGCATCAATGATGCCGGAGAAGAATGCCGCGATCACATTGACTGCCGCCTGAATGAGTTCGGGCAGCCGCTCTGCAATGCCGTTCAGCAGGTTGATCAGGAACAGCATAATAGAGTCAACGATTTCCGGAGTATAGTTTGCAAGAGAAGCGAGCACGCCGGACAGCAGTGCCAATGCACCGTCAGCGATTGCAGGGACGCACTCGACAAGTACATCCACCAGCGTAAGAACGACGGCCTTAACAGCTTCTCCAATAGCGGGAGCCCCCTGAGCGATAACGCCGCAGAACGCTATAATAGCCTCACCGAGCTTTTCGGCAATGGCAGGGATCAACGCGGCAATCCCTGTGATGATCGTGCTGAGTCCTGCCACAATAACGGTCACACCTGCGCCAAGAGAAGTAGCCAAGGCGGTAATGCCGACTGCAATAGCCGACAGTCCGGCACCGGCAGCGAGAAGACCTGCTCCGATAGCTGCGGTACCGACACCGATCAACGCAAATGCTCCGGTAAGTGCCAGGATCGTCGGAACAAGAGGAGTCAGCACAAGACCGGCCACACCGATCACGGTGAATGCACCGGCAATCGTCACAAGCCCCTTGGCGATGCTCTCCCAACTCATTGAGCCAAGAGCCAGCAGCACCGGAGTCAGAATAGCCAATGCGCCAGCCGCTACCAGCATGGCAGCAGAGCCAGGCAAAGTACCGTTCATCACATTCAGACCGATGGCAAGCTCTGCAAGAGCGCCGCCCATTGTGACGAGCCCCTTTACGATCTCTTCCCATGTCATACCGCCCATCTTTCCAAGGGCATTTGCCACGATCTCAAGTGCTGCACCGACAGCGATCAGACCAACGCCAACACTTATCGTGTTCTTCGGCATCACCTTCATAGCGATAGCAACTTCGGCCAATGCGCCGCCCATAGCGACAAGCCCCTTGGCGATCTGATTCCAGTCAAGGTTTCCGAAGTCGCCCATCGCGGAAGCAAAGATCTTCATAGCAGCGCCAATCCCGATCATCGCGATCCCGGTGGACACCAGACCCTTTGCATTGCCGGTCAACTTGGTAAAGACCGTGATCTCTGCCAGAAGAACACCAATGGAGCCAAGCCCCTTCACAAGCTGTCCGAAATCGAGACTACCGAGATCCTTACAGGCGGATGCCAGGATTTTGATTGCCGAGGCAAGAATGACAATGCCCGCCGCTGTTGTCAAAGACTTTCCACTGAACTTTGCGGTGTTCATAAAGAGTGAGACTTCCGCCAGCAGTACCCCAACACCGGTCAGCCCTTTTGCAAGCCCATCCCATTCAAGCGTTGCAAGGTCTGTGCAGACCGATGCAAGGATCTTGATGGAAGCCGCAAAGAGAACCATCTGTGTCGCGCCCTTCATCGAAGAACCGCCGCTCATGTTAAGCAGCTTCACCGCACCGACCATCGCCGCCATCAAGGCCGTCACACCGGCAACACCTTTTGCAAGCTGTCCACCATCCAAGTCACCGATCTTCTTTAGAGCTGATGCAAGGATCAGGATAGATGTAGACATGGCGAGCATCACTGTCGAACTCTTCACCGCACCTTTAACATCTCCGCTGATTTTGGTAAAGACCGACATGGATGCCATCAATTCGGCAAAGAGAACCGTAATAGCTCCCAGTGACGCAGATAACTTCTCACTATCAATAAGAGAAATCGCGACGATAGATGCTGCCAGAATCGCAATAGCGCTTGCTATTTTCAGCAAAGTTCCGGCTTTTAACTGCGTCTGATACGCCTCAAAGCATCCACGAACCCCATCCAGAATCCCCTTCACATTGTCAAGAAGGCCTCCGACTTCATCAAAGGGCTTCGTCAAACTATTGGTGAATTTGGTTATGGCAATCGCAATACCGCCGATAGAAATTCCGTTCAGCAGGTCGATGATTCCACTAAAATCAGCGTTACTCACCGCGGTTACGATCTTATTGATACCGTTTCCGACCACATCGAAAATACCACCGCCAATTTTCTTAGCGGCAACGGATAGTGCTTGAATCAATGTAGCGAATTTCGACACATCTGTATTTCCGTCAATCTTAGAAAACGCATCGGAGATGCCATCTTTCAGACCGACAATAGCGTCTTTGACCTGACCGGCACGCTCTTTCAGCTTCTCCAGGATCGTGTGCAGGAGTTCCAGTCCGGGAACCTGAATCTTCTCTTCAGCAGTACCAAAGAGTTCTTTCAGAGACTCCTTCGCTTCGTCAAGCGTCGGCAGACCGAGGTATTCACGAACAGACTCGGCAAAATTCTTGATGGCCGTAACAGCACCGCTCACAAAGTCGGATATTTTCTCAATGCCTTTTCCGAAAATGTCGTTCTTCTTGATCGCTTCGTCAAGCTTGACGAGCCATTCTCCGATAGAGCCGGTCACGCCGAGAACACCGCCGCCTAAGCCGGTTACTTTCCCAAGAAGAGAACCGACCGGACCCAGAATTGCACCGATTGCCCGCTTGCAAATATCAAGAATGGCGAACAGACCCTTGAAGGTGTTCTTCAGGTTTTCGGAAGCAGTGTCACTAAGCGTCAGCTTTTCTGTGAACTTCAGCAGTCCTTCCGTCAGATTATGAAGCTGTTCCGCAGTAGTTGGCGGAAAAATATCACGAAAGGCTTCTGTGATCGGCTTGATAACTGTCCCGATTCCCTT
>ERZ838118.3123-NODE-3123-length-16351-cov-3.868250_pt1 | contig 16351 bp, 9 predicted proteins | sample MGYA00519863_ERZ838118 | MGnify/ENA primary metagenome ERZ838118 (study PRJEB31850, sample SAMEA3708827) | human gut metagenome | biome: human gut; feature: human-associated habitat; material: faeces | place: China | collected 2014 ...
AGTGCCGTAAGGCATGGAGCTGACTGTTACTAATCGGTCGAGGGCTTGACCTGAAATGCAAAACAAAAGTTTTGCAGAAAATGGTTGTGTTCGGAAAGAAAGTATGGTATGATGTATAGATGTTAAGTGTATGCGGTTTTGAAGGTATATCAAATATCTTCAAAATAGTTATTGTGGCCCGGTGGCTCAGCTGGTTAGAGCGCCGCCCTGTCACGGCGGAGGTCGTCGGTTCGATCCCGATCCGGGTCGCTTTAAAAAGTCTGCGGAAGCAGGCTTTTTTCGTGTATAAAATTTCTTCCAGCTATAAAAGATGCCGTATTCCAGACATAGAAAAAAGTCTGAAAGACGGCATCTTGCTTAACAGATAAATTAACGGATAAAGTTTGTGCCGACGCGCGGTTCCTTTTCAGGAAGACCAAAGGATTCTTTTCCGAGTTGGATGCTCTTCATCAGAAAACTCATATTCCGTGCAAGGGTACGCATGATCTGCAGGCCTTCGAGATCTTGCTGTGCCTCGTCCGCATTATTTCCATGGATACTGTTCCAATACTGGCCGGAAGCAACCGGCATGCCGGAGATGGTGAAGTATTTGTTCAGCTCATCAAAGGTAGCGGAAAGACCGCCGCGGCGTGCAGAGACAACCGAAGCGCCGACTTTCATGGTCTTGTCAAAGTGTGTGCTGTAGAACAGCCGGTCAAGAAAAGCAATAAGTGTTGCATTTGCAGATGCATAATAAACCGGACTTCCGACAACAAGGCCGTCAGCCTCTTCAAATTTCGGAGCAACCTCATTTACCATATCGGAAAAAGCACATTTTCCGAGCTTGGAACAGGCACCGCAGGCAACACAGCCGCGGATATCTTTATTTCCGATATGTACGATTTCCGCCTCAATACCGTTTTCTGTAAAGACTTTTTCCATTTCGTGCAGGGCAGTATAAGTGCTGCCTTTTGCGTGAGGACTTCCGTTGATTAATAATACTTTCATTTGCTGGTACCTCTCTTTCGTAATTTCCTTTATTATAACACCGGAAAAGATGCAAATAAAGACGCTTTTTTGGGCAAAAACTGATCTTAACAGAAATAGTTGCTGGACGGTATAATACAATCAGCAAAGAAGGCAAAACTTGCAATGGGAGGTTACCAAATGAAGATAGAGAGAATTCTGATTGAAGATCAGATGGCACCGATCGGGCTGGATGAGAAAAAACCGGCATTTTCCTGGCTGCTGACGGCAGAAGAAGGAGAACAGAATCTGATGCAGAGCGCATGCCGGATCGTTGTGCACACCGGAGAAGATACTGTGTGGGACAGCGGAAAAATGGAAACCGGCGTATCAACAGGGATTGGTTATGAAGGAGAAGCACTGCAGCCCTGTACCAAATATGAGGTAAAAGCAGAGGTGTGGGATAATCACGGCGGAAAAGCAGAAGCAGAAAGTTCCTTCGAGACAGGCCTTATGGATTCTTTGTATGCAGCATGGGAGGGAGCTGAGTGGATCGGCGCACCGCATGCGACGGTATGCGCGGAAAACCGCGGTGTCTTTATGATCGAGAGTGAATTTCGGATGGAAGGCGGGAAGGGAGAAGCGGGTATCGTCTTTGGAGCCAATGACTTCCGTCTGAACGATCATACGAAAAATGAGCTTGGCATGGAAGGGGAGAACTATATCCGTTATGCTGTGTGCCTTGAGGATGGAGATGCACGCCTCGAAATTTACCGCGTGGGCTATGCGCCGGAGGATACAGCGGAAAAACCGTTTGCCGTTACGAAACTGGTCAACTGGAAAGAGAAAACACAGGAAATCCTGACACCAGAAAATGCTGATGCCTTTCATAAGCTGACCGTAGAGGTTGACGGCAATGTGGCATACGCCTATGTCGACGGTATCCTCGTGGATGCCATTGAAGAGCATGGATTTTTTGGAACGAAAGTATCAGGCCGCCAGCTGAATCCGAGAGGAAATAACGATGTGCTGCCGTATCCGAGACTGAATGAGATCGGATTTTATGCAGGAAAAGGGACGACAGGATATTTTAAGAATCTGACCGTAAGAAACGTAAGAAAACCATCCGCGGAAATTGTTCGTGAGACGCCGGAAGGACGGCTGGATGGGGGAAAAAGTATCTTTGCGGATCAGATTCCGGTGGAAAACGGATACTTTAAAGTAGAAGACAGCCAGATTACGGCAGATCCGTCCCATCATTCAATTCCAATGCTGCGGTCGTGTATTTCCTGCCAGAAAGAGAAAAAACTGGCATCGGCACGCCTTTATATTACTGCGCGCGGTATCTACGACTGCCGGATCAACGGACAGGAGATCACGGAAGATCTGCTGCGTCCGGGTCTGACACAGTATGACCACAGAATGAACTATCAGACATACGATATTACAGGGCTGATGAAACCGGGCCGAAACGGAATCGGCGTGACGCTGGCATCGGGCTGGTGGAGCGAGGCACAGACCTTTGTGGTGAAGAACTTTAATTACTTTGGAGACAAGGAGAGTCTGCTTGCCAAGGTTGTCATGAAGTACGAGGACGGCAGCCGCGAAGTCTTTGGAACAAATACCGAGGATTGGAAGTATTTCGGAGAAGGTCCTTACCTGTTTTCCAGCTACTTTGCCGGAGAGCAGTACGATGCGCGCCGGGCAGAGGTTTACGAAACTTATTCTCTGCCGGAGTTTGATGACAGCACCTGGGAAAAGCCAGTTGTTGTGGATACCGTCATGATCGAAGAGTTCTGCACAATGCCGGGCTTTGGACGGTCCTGGCCGGCGGTTCATGAGCAGAAGCCGGAATATATCGGTGAGTACGATGCACCGGTGCGGATTGTGGACCGGAGAACGGCAAAGACGAGAAAAGAGCTGTTCCCGGGTGTGTATCTCTACGATCTGGAACAGGAGATGGCCGGTGTACCGCGGATTACACTGCATGAGAAAGCGGGCACAAAGATCATCATCCGCTATGCGGAGGTGCTTTATCCGGATCTGCCGGAGTATGCCGGAAAAGAAGGCACGATGATGCTGGAAAATTACCGGGATGCGACGAGTACGGATGTTTATATCTGCCGCGGCGGGGAAGAGGTGTTCCAGCCGAAGTTTACCTTCCACGGCTACCGCTATATTGAGATCAGCGGTGTGGAGCATGCGCCGGAGCTGGAAGAAGTAGAGAGTCTTCAGTATTCTTCTGTGACGGAATTCCATGGAAGCCTTATGAGTAGCCATAAACTGCTGAACCGGTTTGCCGAGAATGTTTCCTGGTCACAGAAATGCAACTTTATCAACATTCCGACCGACTGCCCGCAGAGAAATGAGCGCATGGGCTGGGCGGGCGATACGCATATTTTCTGCCATACGGCGCTCAACAACAGCAGCCTGAAGAAATTCTATGAGCGGAACCTGCAGGCGATGCGTGATCTGCAGACACCGGAAGGCCAGTACCCGGAGATTGCACCGGTGGGCGGCGGATTCGGCGGCATTACGTATGAGTGTGCGAGTATTTTTATGGCGTGGGAACTGTATGAGCAGTATGGGGATATCCGCACACTGGAGAAATTTTATCCTGGCATGCAGAAATATATGGATTATATGAAGGATAAGGGTCTGCCGGGAACGAAGGTAAATCCGGCGATCGGACCGCTTGGCGACTGGCTGGCACCGGAAGAGACGGATCTGCTGCTTTTATGGAATGCATTCTATTATAAAGAAGCCGATCTGATGAGCCGGATTGCCGGTGCGCTCGGAAGAACAGAGGAGCAGCATCAGTATGAGGCGCTTGCTGCGAAGGTGAAGAAATTCTGGAATGAGACATTTGTACTTCCGGATTCCGGAAAGACCTGCAATGCGGACGGAACGCTGTGTGATACGCAGTGCTCGTATGCAATTGCACTGTCTTATGGTGTGGCAGAAGACAGAAAGAGAATAGGAGAGCATCTGATCCGAAAGACGAGAGCGATCGGCCATACGGTCGGAACGGGATTCTTTGGAACGGGTATTCTGAACCAGATGCTGACCGAGCAGGGCGCTGTGGAGGATGCCTGGAAGATGATGCTGCAGACGGCATTCCCGTCGTGGCTGTATCCGGTGACCCAGGGAGCGACGACGATCTGGGAGCACTGGGATTCCTACACGAAGGAAAAAGGCTTCGGCGGACAGAATGCGATGAACTCGTTCAATCATTATTCTCTCGGAAGCGTTCTTTCCTGGCTGTATCACACGGGACTTGGTATCCAGAGAGACGAGACAAAACCGGGTTATCAGCACATTCTGCTGAAACCGCAGCCGGGCCCGCTCGAGTTTATGAAAGGTTCCGTAGACAGCCCGTACGGCGTGATTTCTGCCGGATGGGAGCGGAAAGGTGACAAAATAGAGTATCAGGTTACGATTCCGGTCAATACAACGGCAACCCTGTTTAAAAACACGGAGGATCCGGCGGATACCGTGGAACTGGGAAGCGGAACGTATACTTTTATGCTGTAAAAAGAAAACCCGAAAGGCTCCGGCAAAGAAATGGGAGACTTTCGGGCGGAAAGAGAAACGCTGTCGGAGAGAAGAGAACTCCGGCAGCGTTTTCTTTGTCATGTTTATTTTTCGGCAGTCATGTGCAGATGACGTTTGATCGCTTCAAAGCTTTCCTGGCTGATGACATGCTCGATGCGGCAGGCATCTTCCGTGGCGGTATGCTCATCAACACCAAGGCTCATCAGGCCGCGGGAGAGGAGCTGGTGGCGCTCATAGATCATCTCTGCGATCGCGCGTCCGCTGTCGGTCAGATAGATGTAGCCTTCCGGCGTTACGCGGATCTGCTCTTTTTCTCTTAAGTTTTTCATGGCAACGCTGACACTTGATTTTTTAAAGCCAAGTTCTTCTGCAATATCAACACCGCGTACAACGGGTTTTTTCTGACTTAAGACTAAAATGGTTTCCAAATAATTTTCTGCGGATTCGTTCGTTTTCAGCAAGATGTTCACCTCGTTTTTCTAAATAGCTGAAGATTCATAAATATATATACATATAGAATAGCATATTTTTCGGAATAGGGCAATGATGGTTTTTGATGGTTTTTCTTAATTTCAGAAAAGTTGTAAGATTTCAGAAAAAAAGACAATGAGGATAGAAGAAGAAAAGCAAGATAAAAGATGACAGGGGGCAAAAAGAGAGGTAAAATAGGAAAAAACAATGAAATTTAGATGGAGGTTAGAGCATACCATGGAACAGGTGATAAAGAAAAGACTGCAGCAGGTGATGGATGCGTCCGTTGCAAAAGGAGAGACACCGGGCTGTCTTCTGATGGTGATCAAAGACGGAGAGGAGCAGATTTATCTGGAGAGCGGATATGCGGATATCGAAGCGAAAAAGCCGGTTTCCCGCGATAATATTTTCCGTCTCTACTCCATGAGCAAGCCGATTACCGCGACGGCCATGATGATTCTGGTAGAGCGCGGAATCGTCGATCTGGCGGATCCGGTCAGCAAGTATCTGCCGGGCTTCCGGAATCCGGTTGTATGTACAGCGGATGGGAAGATAGAAAAAGCGGAGCGGGAGATCCTTCTGGAGGATATTATGAATATGACATCCGGGCTGACGTACGGCGGAACGGATGAGACGGGACGGCAGACCGATGCACTTTTTCAGGAGGTGATCCACGGACTTAAGGAAGAAAACGGCGGAACGATCAGTACAGTAGAATTTGCAAACCGTCTTGGAAAAGTCCCGCTTCTGTATCAGCCGGGCCAGTCCTGGAGTTATGGAACGTCGGCGGATGTCGTAGGTGCGGTGATTGAGGTGGCAAGCGGCATGCGCTTTGGGGATTTTCTGAAAAAAGAAATTTTCGAGCCGCTCGGCATGAACGATACCGATTTCTGGGTTCCGGCAGAAAAGCAGGATCGTCTGGCGAAGGTGTATGACTGCAGGGAGGGACAGCCGTCCGTCCGTTATCTGGACAATAACCTTGGCATTCAGAACGATATGGCGTACCGCCCGGCATATGAGGCAGGCGGAGCAGGCCTTGCATCTACCATCGACGATTATGCGAAATTTACGCAGATGCTGCTGAACGGCGGCACCTATAACGGTGTACAGATTCTCCGTCCGGCGACGGGAAAATTTCTGGGAGGCCACACATTAAGCGCGGTACAGCAGGCAGGCTTTGATAACTGGATCGGTCTGGAAGGATTTTCCTACGGAAATCTGATGCGTGTTCTGGTAGATCCGACGCGTGCGGTAACGCTGGGAAGCAAGGGTGAGTTCGGCTGGGACGGCTGGCTTGGATGCTACATGGAAGTCGTGCCGGAGCAGAATATGACATTTCTGATGATGACCCAGAAAAAAGATGCCGGAACGTACACCCTGTCCCGGAAGATCCGAAATATTATTTTCAGCGAATAACTTTTCATGAGAGTGATTCTCAAGTAAAGCCTTCCGGCCCGTCAGATCAGACGAAAAAAGTGCCGGAAAAGAAACAACTTAACGAATCAGACGGAACATATGAGCAAATTGCTGTAAAACTACGTCGAATTTTGTCTAAAACGGATATTTGCAGTGAGACAGATGTATGCTATTTTAGTGTCAGTCGAAAATGAAGGCGATTTCATTACTACTTTCATAAAAAACAGCAAAAAAGGGATATCGTGTAAGTTTTTGACCGATTTTGAAGGAAATAAAAGAAAGAATTCAAAATCATGAAAAGAAGACCAAAAAGCAGAAAGGATGCAGAAAATATGATTTCGTTACCGTTAAAGTTTGATGAAGTAGAGAGTGTAGAAGAATTTGTAAATATGGTGAAACGCCTGGATTACGACGTTGACGTAAAAATAGGACGATGCGTCTTTGATGCGAAATCCCTGATGAGTGTCCTGATGATCGCCGGAAACCCGGATGCGGTTGTGGAAGCCAATACGAACGATATCGAAGCATTTAAAAAGAAATTTAAGGATTACCTTCAGTAAGAAAAAAAGTCGGAAAGGCACTGTGTGTAAGATGCATGGTGTCTTTTTTGATGCACGAAAAAGCGGGTGAAGTATCTTGCCGGGGAGACGTGTGCATGGTAAAATAAAGTCTATTGGGATGGAAATAAGAGAATCAAAAGAACGGGCTGATGTAGAAGAAGTTTTTCGTAAAAAAGGAGGCACAAAGTGGAAGAAGAGAAACTGGAAAGAAGCATCAGAAAATCAGAGATTCCCGGACTTACGAGGGAAGAGGAGGAAGCACAGCTTGCGAAGGTGATCGGGATTGCCGAGCAGAATCTGGAACAGGCGAAGGCGGATATCCGGTCGGCGAATGAGGATCTGGCGGATCTGATGGAGACGTACGACGCAAAAGAGGCGGAAGGCCTGGCGCTCTGGAACAACGCGACGGCGAAGCTGAATGCGTACCAGCACGGCATGGCGCGGCTGGAAAAAGCGAGAAAGAAGCCGTATTTCGGGCGGATTGATTTTCAGGATCCGCGGCTTTCGTTTTTAGAGTCCTATTACATCGGGCGCGTCGGCATTTCCGATGAGAAGGCGGAACCGGTTGTGCTGGACTGGCGGGCGCCGATTTCCTCCGTCTATTATGAGAACAGCACCGGGCCGTGCAGCTATACGGTGAGTTCAGAGGGTACTTTTTCGATTGATCTGAAAAGAAAGCGGACGTATGAGATTGAAAATGACCATCTGAAAGACTTTTTTGATTCCGATGTGGTAGCGAACGATGAGCTGCTGACAAAGTATCTGGCGAAGAACAAAAAAGCGGTGCTCGGTGAGATCATTGCGACGATCCAGCAGGAGCAGAACCTCATTATCCGCAGATCCCCGAAGACGAATCTGATCGTACAGGGCGTGGCTGGTTCCGGAAAGACGACGGTGGCGATGCACCGGATTTCGTACATCCTCTATAATTACGAGGAGGACTTCCGGCCGGAGGATTTCTATATCATTGGAAGCAACCGCATTCTGCTGAACTACATTACCAGCGTTCTGCCGGAACTCGATGTGTACGGCATCCGTCAGATGACGATGGAGCAGCTTTTTATCCGGCTTCTGTACGAGGACTGGGACGAAGAAAAGTACACGGTACACACCATCGACCGCGCGGATGAGAAAAACAGCATAAAGGGCGGAAGCGGCTGGTTTTTCGATCTGGAAAATTTCTGCCGTACGTACGAGGCAGAGCAGATTCCGCGGGAGCCGGTGCGGCTGGAAAAAACGGGAACATTGCTTCTGGACGCTGAGAATATTGATAACTATTGCAGGGAGCAGTCCACACTTTCCATGGAAGGAAAGATGTGCATGCTGAACGAGATCCTGCTGGCAAAATTTGAGAACGAGGTTTCGGGAAAAGAAGTGACGTTTCCGGCGCGCGAAAAAAAGGCGCTGAAGCGGAAATACGAGAAATATTTTGGAGATGGAAAATGGCGGGGATCCATTTTTGATCTCTATTTACAGTTTCTGGAGCAGCAGGAGGAGAAAGGAAAAGCGGTGGAAGTGCCGGAAAACTCCTTTGATGTCTATGATCTGGCGGCGCTGGCATACCTCTATAAGCGGATCAAGGAAAACGATCCTGTGCGCGAGGCGAGCCATGTGGTCATCGACGAGGCGCAGGATTTCGGGATGATGGCGTACCAGGTGCTTCATTACTGTCTGCGTGACTGTACGTATACCATTATGGGAGATACGTCGCAGAATATCCATTTTTCCTACGGCCTGAACGACTGGGAGGAGCTGAAAAAGCTGATTCTGACCGGCACGTACGATGCGTTCGGCGTTCTGCGGAAGAGTTACCGGAATACGGTGGAGATCTCCGATTTTGCAAACGAGATTCTGCGGCATGGGGACTTTGCGATCTATCCGGTGGAGCCGGTGCTGCGGCACGGAACGGCGGTGCGGAAAGAAGCATTTGACGATGAAGCGGCGCTGCTCGCCGCGGGTGTTCAGACAATCAAGACATGGCAGGCGCAGGGATATGAGACGATTGCCGTTGTATGCCGGGATGAGGCAGAAGCGGCGGATACGGCGCGGAAGCTGAAACAATACGTGCCGGTTGTGGAGGAGGATCTCGAGACGGCAGAGTTCGGCGAGGGCGTGATGGTGCTCCCGGTGGCATATACGAAAGGTCTTGAGTTCGATGCGGTGCTGCTTCTTGATCCGACGGAAGAAAAATATCCTGAAAATGACGGGCAGGTGAAGCTGCTTTACGTGGCGGCGACGCGGGCACTGCATGAGCTGGCGGTGCTGTATACAGGAGAACTGACGGGAATCCTTGCCAAAGAAGCGCCGAAGGGCCGTCACAATCAGGAATTTGCCATGGAGACGCTGACGAAGGCGAAAGAGTATGAGAAGGTTTCGCTGACGCAGAAGGAGGCGCGTGAGGAGAACCGCGCGATCGGCATTCAGGAGATGGACGAGCGGAACAGCCATGGACCGAAACGGATTGTGATCAAGCCGGAGCAGAGGCCGGGAATGGCGCTTGGAAATACAAGCACGACCGGAACAGCGGTGATGGCAAAAGGCAGTACGGCAACGCGGAGGGCTGCGGCAGAAACGGGAGAAGAAATTGCCGCAAAGACAATGCAGCAGCGTGCACCGGAAGGGGTGTCATCTATTTTTGCTGGTGCGGCTTATCATGGAAAGGCAGGCGGCAAAGCGCCGGGAAGCAGACGGAGTGCAGGAATGCAATATGGAACGGGCATGGCCGGAGTGCAGAGTGCAAAAAGACCGGGCGGAGCAGGTATGGTACCAGGAGAAGCCGAGAAGACGGAGCGCCTGAATACCTCACTTTACGCTTTCGGTGCAATCCCGGAAAACGAGCTGCTGCGCATCAAGGGCCATTCGAAGATCAAGTGTGCGGTGAAATGGGCGAAGAAAGGAAAATCGGCGGTTGAGATTGCCAGCATGTACGGCATTTTACGTATCACCCCGATCACGCCGGAGGTGATCCGCATCAGTTTCGTAAAAGGTGTGACCGCAAAAGTGCAGGACACGTACTGGAAGCCGAAGGCAGACACCGCGTTTCCGTGGAGTGCGAAAGAATCGAAGACGGCGGTTCTGGTCGAGACGGAAAAGCTGCGCGTCATGGTAGAAAAAAAGGACGGCGCGGTGCAGTTCCTGACGCCGGACAACAAACCAATCCTTTCCGAGAAGCGTGACGAGCCGCGCATGATCGACGGCGGCATGACATGGACGTTCTTCGACTGGAGCGGTTCCGAAAAGCTGAAAGCAAAAGGCATTCTTTCGACCGAGTGGCTGGATCTGACCGCGAAGGCGCGCTACGTCTCTTTTGGCGGAAAGCAGGCGCGGATGCCGCTGTTTGTTTCGAACCGCGGCTACGGCATTGCGGCCGCCGCGTCCCGGACGGCACTGCTGTGCAATGTACGGACGTTTGGAACGTATCTTCACACCGCAGGGGACGGACAGATTGATTATTACTTCATTCTCGGAAAAGACCGGGAGGAAATTGTAAAACAGTATAAAGAGCTATAAAAGGAGCAGACATTTTATGAAAACTCTGGTAATTGCAGAAAAACCATCCGTGGCACGCGACATTGCGCGCGTACTGGGGTGCAGCAAAAAAGAAAACGGAGCGCTGGAGGGAAACAAGTATATCGTTACCTGGGCGCTCGGCCATCTGGTGACGTTAAAAGATCCGGAAGACTATGACAAAAAGTATAAGGAATGGAATATGGCAGTTCTGCCGATGATGCCGGAAAAACTGCAGATCAAGGTCATTCCGCAGACGGGAAAACAGTACCATGCGGTGACGACACAGCTTGCGCGGAAGGACGTGAATGAGATTGTCATTGCAACCGATGCCGGACGCGAGGGTGAGCTGGTGGCGCGGTGGATTCTCGACAAAGCACATAACCAGAAGCCGTGTAAGCGTCTCTGGATTTCCTCTGTGACGGACAAGGCGATCCGTGAGGGTTTTGCCAATCTGAAGGATGCGAAAGAGTACGACAATCTCTACCGCGCTGCCGTTTCCCGTGCCGAGGCGGACTGGCTCGTCGGCATCAATGCGACGCGAGCGCTGACCTGTAAATACAATGCACAGCTTTCCTGCGGCCGTGTGCAGACGCCGACACTTGCCATGATCGCACAGCGCGAGCAGGAAATCCGTGAATTTGTCCCGAAACCGTATTACACGGTGACGGCCGCGGCGGGCGGTGTGGTCTACACCTGGAAAGATGAAAAATCGGGCGGCACAAGAATCTCCGATCCGGAAAAGGCAAAGCAGATCGCAGAGAAGGCAAAACGGTATCCGCTTGTCTTACAGAACGTAGAAAAGAAGAAAAAGCAGAAAGAAGCGCCATTGCTCTACGATCTGACGGAGCTGCAGCGCGATGCGAGCGCACGGTTCGGCTATTCGGCAAAACAGACGCTGAATCTGATGCAGAGCCTCTATGAGACCCATAAAGTCCTTACGTATCCGCGGACAGATTCACGGTATCTGACGAAAGATATTGTGCCGACGTTAAAAGAGCGGCTGGATGCGGTCAGCATCGGCCCGTACAAAGCACTGGCCCAGCAGGCGAAGCGCAGTCCGCTGAACGGAAAGCTCTTCTTTGTCAATGATGCGAAGGTTTCCGATCACCATGCCATTATCCCGACGGAGCAGTACGTGCAGTTATCCGCACTCTCGAACGAGGAGCGCCGCATTTATGATCTTGTTGTGCGCCGCTTTCTTGCGGTACTGCTGCCGCCGTGTGTATATGAAGAGACGGTGATCCAGGCTTCCATCGAAAAGGAATGCTTTACTGCGCGCGGAAAGCGCATGGTCGAGAAAGGCTGGCAGGAGGCGTACGAGGATAACCGGTACGACGAAGAGGATGAGGCGAAAGAAGAGGTGCGGGAGCAGAATCTGCCGCTTCTGGAGGCAGGCATGAAGATCGGGCAGCCGAAGATCAGTCTCCGCGAAGGAAAGACAAAACCTCCGGCACGCTTCACGGAAGGCACGCTGCTCTCCGCGATGGAAAATCCGGTCCGCTACATGGAAAACCGCGACAGCAGCCTGGTAAAAACGATCGGTGAGGCGGGCGGCCTTGGAACGGTTGCGACCCGTGCGGATATCATCGAGAAGCTGTTCCGCAGCTTTCTGCTGGAGAAAAAAGGCAATGAGATCTATCTGACCTCGAAAGCACGCCAGCTTCTGAAGCTGGTTCCGGCGGATTTGAAAAAGCCGGAGCTGACGGCAAGCTGGGAGATGCAGTTAAACGACATTGCAAAGGGAAAGAAGCGGCGCGATGTGTTTATGGAGGAGATCCGCAGCTACACGGTGGAACTGATCGATGAGATCAAGACGGAAGAGGGAACGTTCCGCCACGACAACCTGACGAACAAGAAGTGCCCGAACTGCGGAAAACGGCTGCTTGCGGTGAATGGAAAGAACGCAAAACTGCTCGTCTGCCAGGACAGAGAGTGCGGCTACCGCGAGACGGTTTCCCGCACGACGAATGCGAGATGCCCGGTCTGCCATAAGCGCATGGAGATGATCGGAAAGGGCGAGGATGCGACGTTTGTCTGCGCCTGCGGCCACAAAGAGCGCATGACAAAATTCCAGGAGCGCCGCAAAAAAGAGGGCGGCGGCGTGACGAAGCGCGATGTGGCAGCTTATATGAAGAAACAGAAAAAAGAGGCCGAAGAGCCGGTGAACAATGCGTTTGCCGCGGCATTAAAAGGAATTAAATTATAAAAAAGGGAGCGAGTTCTGCCGAAAATCAAAAAACGGCGGAACCCGCTTCTTTTGTTAAAATCGTTGAGGAAAAGGTCAAAAAAAGTGATTGTTTTATGCAGAGTTATGCCGTAAAATAGAAACAAATGATATAAGAAACAGGAAAATTCTGAAAATAACAACAGGGAGGTTTTTCAATGAAACAGACGGATCTGGAAAAACTGCTGGCGGATATGTCGCTGAAAGAGAAAGTAGATCAGATGCTTCAGTTAAGCGGAGCATTTTACCTCGGGGATGAAAACAGCGTCCTGACCGGCCCGGCAAATGACATGGGAATCGGAAAAGAGGACCTGGAGATGGCCGGTTCCATTCTCGGTGCAGCCGGTGCCGATACGATGAAAAAACTGCAGGATGACTACATGGCAAAACAGCCGCATCACATCCCGATGCTGTTCATGATGGATGTCATTCACGGCATGAAGACCATTTTCCCGGCGCCGCTGGCGCAGGGAGCCACTTTTGATCCGGAGCTCTCCGGCGAGTGCGCGTCTGCAGCCGCAAAAGAAGCATCCGCGGCCGGACTTCACGTTACCTTTTCTCCGATGGTTGACCTTGTGCGCGATGCGAGATGGGGCCGCGTTGTGGAATCCACAGGCGAAGATCCGTACCTGAACAGCCGCTTTTCCGAGGCGATCGTAAAAGGCTTCCAGGGAGATGATTTAAAAACACCGGGAAAAGTTGCCTCCTGCATCAAACACTTTGCAGGCTACGGCGGAGCAGTCGCAGGAAGAGATTACAACACCGTAGAGCTCTCAGAGCATACCTTCCGTGAATTCTATCTTCCGGCATACAAAGCAGGCATCGATGCGGGCGCAGCGATGGTGATGACATCATTCAACACGATCAACGGCGTTCCGGCGAGCACCAACAAATGGCTGATGCGCGATATCCTGCGCGGCGAGATGGGATTTGACGGCGTGCTGATTTCTGACTTTGCAGCCATTCTGGAAACCGTTGCCCACAGAAGCTCGAAAGATGCCGCCGATGCAGCGAAAAAAGCGCTGGAGGCAGGCGTGGATATTGATATGATGACATCCGTTTACGCCGCAAACCTCTGCCGTCTCGTAGAAGAAGGTGAAGTGGACGAGCATCTGATTGACGAGTGCTGCCTGCGGATTCTGGAGCTGAAAAACGGGGCCTACCGCATCATCCACGACATCGCCGGCCGGAGGCGGGGCACCCTCTCCCTTGCCTTCGCCCCGGAGCGGGGCATGGAGATGTTCATGGCCGTGTACCCACGGTTCTATCAGAGCTATCCCGAGGTGACAGTGACCCCGCGGGAGATCAGCGTCCGGCGGCAGTTGGAGATGCTGGCCGGGGACGAGCTGGATCTGGGCTTCATCTCCAGGCCGGAGGGGGAGGTTCCGGGGCTGACCTGCGTCCCTCTCCTGCGGGAGGAGTTCCTGCTCATCACGCCCCGCAGCCATCCGCTGGCGGCCAGGGCCGCGCCGCCGGGCGCGCCCCTGACGGTGCTGGACACGGAGTGCCTCTGGGACCTGACCTTCTGCCTCATCTACCGCTCCTCCACCCAGCGGGAGGTCATCGACCCCCTGTTTGAGCGGGCGGGGCGAAAGCCCAACCTCTTTCTGGAGACCGCCAGCAACCGGGCCAATGTCTCCATGGTACAGAAGGGGCTGAGCTGCTCCATCGTCCCCGCCTACTACGTCCAGGGGGTGGAGGACGTGGCCTGCTTCCGCCTGTCTGCCCATCCCGCCTGGACCGTGTCTGCCTGCTACCGGCGCAATCGCTACCTGTCCAAATCCGCCCAGTATTTCATCGCCCTGGCCGCCGCCTATTTCCGTCCCGAGTGCGCCGCGCAAGAAAAGGAGTTGCCGCAATGAGCCGCATCTATGAGATCTTTGGCACCAATGCCCACGCCATGACCCGCGCCCTGATGGAGTCCGCCGGCGCAGCGTGCAAAATCCCCTCCGGGGCCTCGGTGGCCCTCAAGCCCAACCTGGTGGTGGCCGCCTCCCCCGAAACCGGCGCCACCACCCACGCCGGCGTCCTGTCCGGCGCCATCGAGTATCTGCGTGACCATGGCTTCCGGGATATCTCCATCATCGAGGGCTCCTGGGTGGGGGACGACACCGGCCGGGCCTTCCGGGCGGCGGGATACGAGGCGGTGGGGAAGAAGTACGGCGTGCCCCTCTTCGACCTCAAGCGGGACAAGACCCGCCGGGTGGACACCCCCCTGCGGCCCATGGACATCTGCTGCCGCGCCCTGGACGCGGACTACCTCATCAACCTGCCCGTGCTCAAGGGCCACTGCCAGACCGCCATGACCTGCGCCCTAAAAAACTGCAAGGGCTGCCTGCCCGACCGGGAGAAGCGGCGCTTCCACGCCGAGGGGCTGATGCGCCCCATCGCCGCCCTGGCCGCCGCCCTGCGGCCGGAGCTGACCATCGTGGACAGCCTCTGCGGGGATCTGGATTTTGAGGAGGGGGGCAACCCCGTCCCCACGGGCCGGATGCTGCTGGGTGAGGACCCCGTGCAGCTGGACGCCTACGGCTGCCGCCTTATGGGCCTGGCCCTGGAGCAGGCGCCCTATATCCAGATGGCCGAGGCCTGGGGGGCCGGCTCCACCCGGCTGGAGGAGGGAGATGTGGTGCGCCTCAACGAGCCCTCCGCGGCGGCGGACTACCCCGCCCCCTCCGGCGCCGTGGCCGCCCTCACCCGCACCGTCCAGGCCAGAAGCGCCTGCTCGGCCTGCTACGCAAGCCTGGTGCGCGCCCTCCACACCAGCGGCGTACAAGGCCTACCCATAGCCATCGGCCAGGGCTGGCGGGGGATTCCCTTCGACGGCCTTGGAATCGGCGCCTGCTGCAACTACGCCAAAGAGCGCGTCCCGGGCTGCCCGCCCCCGGCAGAGGACATCCTGCGCGTCCTCTCCGCCCGCTGCTGAGCCCCACGGGGAATGCGCACCTGATTTCCCTCCGAAGTCAGGTGCGTTTCTGCGTACAGGCGGCGAACCCCCTCCAAATCCGGTATTTACACCGGCTCCTTTCTCCCGTACAATAGAGGTGATTTCCCGGCCCGCCCGGAGAGGAGCACCGCTATGGATCTTCTGCAATGTCTCATGGATTCCTCATCCCATGCCATTTTCACCCTGGATCGGGATGGCATCATCACCCATATCAACCAGCAGGCCAAGGTGAGGTTCGGCCTCTACCACAACAGCCAGCACCCCCACCCCGCCGGGCGGTTGGAGCCGGGCGACCTGGTGCTGATCGCCGACACAGCCATCGGCGCGGACGACGGGGCGCTGCGGCCGGAGGATCTCGCCCGTATCGGCATCCGGGAGCCCAGGCTCCGCGTCAACGACCGGCTGGTGGCGGCAGGCGTCTTCGACATGCCCGGCCGGCGGCCCGTCTACAAGTTCCTGCCAGACCAGGACGCGGACAGCCTCTGTCTGGAGACCGTCTGTGAGGGGATCCCGATCCGCCTGTCCATCGAGCGCCGCAGCGTCACCGTTACGGTAAGGGACACCGTCTACACCATCGGGTATTTCCGCTGCATTGGACAGATGGTGGTTCTGGACGGGGCGACTGGCCGGGTGAAGTTCTGGCAGGAGAAGGGCTACTCCGCCCGCAGGGAGGGCATCGGCCACCTGCTCCGGGGCGGCTCCTACAGCGAAAAACGGGCCGGG
>ERZ838118.3138-NODE-3138-length-16315-cov-8.056642_pt1 | contig 16315 bp, 11 predicted proteins | sample MGYA00519863_ERZ838118 | MGnify/ENA primary metagenome ERZ838118 (study PRJEB31850, sample SAMEA3708827) | human gut metagenome | biome: human gut; feature: human-associated habitat; material: faeces | place: China | collected 2014 ...
TTTTGGCAAAGCCGTCGTACATATCCGTCCACTCGTAGTTCTCGCCCTCAGCGGCAGAGAGAAGATTTTCAGAGGTATCGCCAATGCCGTTCAGTTCTTTGAACCACAGCTTAGCATGTTCCTTTTCGTTGTCAGCGGTTTTAAGGAACAACGCCGCGATCTGCTCATGGGTCATGTGTATCGTGTCGGAGTCAGTACGTTCCGCTTCGGCAAGGAGAAACTCTGCCAGCCGCCGATCCAATCCCTTGAACATAATCTGCTGCATCGCCCACATCACATCAGAAAAGCGTTTCCATTTCGTGTTCGGTCAAGGATGACCAGAACGGAAGCTGTGTCAGTGTGCGTTCCATATCAATGGCAGCTATGCTTACCGCAGCCGTGATTACCACAGGTGTGACCAGCCTCGCCGTGCTCATGGTCATGGTGGTCACAGTGAACATTGGGATCGTAGCCCAGATTTCCGCTGAGCAATGCGCTCACCGCCGCATCAGCGTCCCCGCTGACACCGCCGTAGAGCTTGATGCCCGCTTCGGCCAGAGCTGCCTGCGCACCGCCGCCGATGCCTCCGCAAATCAAAGTGTCCACGCCGTTCTGCATCAGGAAGCCTGCCAGTGCGCCGTGACCGCTGCCGTTGGTATTAACAACTTCCGCATGAGTGATTTTGCCGTCTGCAGCTTCATAAAGCTTGAACTGTTCGGTATGGCCGAAATGCTGAAAAATTTGACCGTTTTCATAGGTAACTGCAATTTTCATAATGGAATCTCCTTTGCATTTTTTGTTGGATTTTTCTGTGTTGGCTCTCTGCATCCGGCAGCAGCGGCCGCAGTGGGCTGCCTCCTGTCCTCCGCAGATGCGGTAGTTTCCCCCGGTGATGTGCAGCGGTTTCCCGTGGACAAGACACGCTGCGATCTTGCGCCGTGCGACTTCGTAAATCTCCTGCACGGTAGAGCGTGAAATGTCCATTTGCGCGGCACACTGTTCGTGGGTTTGCTGCTCCAAGTCAACCAGACGAATGACCTCGTATTCGTCCAGCGTCAGCAGGATCGGCTTGGTATTCTCGCACCCATTGGGGCAGAAGGTATCAATTTGTGGTGCGCCACAAATCCGACGGCACCGTGGCGGTCTTGGCATGGACGCGTTCCTCCTTTTATTTTCGGTATATACCGATTATAACACCTCGCTCAGAAAAATCAATACAGATTTTTCAAAAGCCGCTGTAATGCTTATCAGAATCTCAAATATAAATATGGAAATCGACATTTTTGGTGCAGAGGAGATTATGTGGATGCCAGATGTTGTGGCTGGAGAACCTTTCGATGAGTCTTTAGACTCCGGCACAGGAATAGCTCTGAAGGAGGTTTTGCAATGGAATATACAACTTTAGGAAATACGGATATTCAAATCTCCAAGCTTGTCGGCTGCATGAGTTTCGGCAAGGCAGGGATCATGTACGACTGGACGCTGGATGAAACAGAGAAAGTGGTCAAACACGCACTTGAAACCCTATCTTCCTCACCGCGTTGTGGGAGGCATTGACCAGAATCCCGCGGATGGCAGCCGGAAATGCAGCGCCGTCCCAATCAGCGGCTTTTCTGTTTCCGGTATTCCGTTGGGGTTAATTGGTAGCGTTTTTTGAATAATCTGCAAAAATAGTCAACGTTATGAAATCCTGTCTCAGAAGAAATGAGACTGACTTTTTTCTCGGTTTTTGAAAGCAACTGACCGGCCTGTTTTAAACGGTAGTTAATGAGATAGTTAACCGGCGTTATATGTAAATATTTCCGAAACAGATTCAAAGCGGTACTTTTACTGACCATTGCCTGTTCTGCAATATCATCCAATGAGATACTCCGTGAGTAATTTAGATGGATAAATTGCAGCATGAGCTGTAACCGGGCTTGAGAAGCGGTTGAATGATCCTTGTGTTCTTCCTGGTATGAAATGTCTGTGTTTTCAAATATTTCCAGCCAGAGATTCTGAAGGAGAGAACTGGTAAGGAGTTCTTTGGATAAAACGGAATCCTGTGCAGAAATAATTTGCCGCATGATAGATAAAACCTTTGCTTGCCAGCATACTTTTTTATGAAATACGAGAAATGGCAATGAGGAAGAAATGATCGGCAGAATATATTTCTGATAAATCAGGCTGTCGCAAGGGGCAATAAAAGAAGGCATAAATACAAAATTGGGAATGAGGGCTTTTGAGGGAGAATAAAGGCGATGGAGTACCTTTGTATTAATGAATACGCCATTTCCTTCGGTTAAATGAAATTGGTCTTCTCCAATCCACAAAGTAACGGTTCCGGATTCAATATAAATAAACTCCAATTCAGTATGCCAGTGCCATTCGATACAGTTGAAATCGAAAACGGACAGATCTTCATAATAAAACTGGAAAGGATAGAGAGTGCTTCCGTGCTGAGCTGTCTCCATCAAATCTTCACCTGTAATGATTTTGGTATAGGTTGTACTTATATTCATAGAAACTTCCTTCTTTAAAACATACTTTACGATATTATACAATAAATTTCGGAAATAAATCAATGAAAATAAAGATATTATGTTATATAATTCAATAAAAAACGAGGAGTGATGACCATGCCAAATTACCGGAAAACAAAAATAGCCTGTTATATGGGATTTATTACACAGGCAATTACAGCTAATTTTGTCCCATTGTTATTTTTGAAATTTCATAATGATTATCAGATTGCACTTGGAAAAATCGCATTGATTTCTACCTGCTTTTTCCTTACACAGTTGTTGGTAGACCTGTTTTGTGCAAAGTTTGTGGACAAAATAGGGTATCGCATCTGTATTGTTACTTCTGAGGTATGTTCCGCAGCAGGATTGGTTGGTCTGGCTTTTTTGCCGGAGCTTTTGCCGGAACCGCTTGTTGGAATTATCCTGAGTGTGATTGTATATGCAGTCGGAAGTGGTCTGATTGAAGTGCTTTGCAGCCCGATCGTGGAGGCGTGTCCATTTGATAACAAAGAGGCAACGATGAGTCTGCTTCACTCTTTTTATTGTTGGGGAGCAGTGGGAACGATTGTGATCTCTACACTGTTTTTTGCGGTGTTTGGCATGGACAGCTGGAAATGGCTGGCTGTCTTATGGGCGCTTGTTCCGGCCATAAATATCTATAATTTTGCAACCTGTCCGATCGAGCATTTGGTAGATGAGGGGGAAGGAATGGGAATAAAAGAACTGTTTCGAAAACCTCTTTTCTGGCTTTCCATATGTTTGATGATTTGCTCCGGTGCATCAGAACTGGCTATGGCACAATGGGCATCTGCTTATGCGGAAGCTGCTCTGGGGCTGTCAAAGACAGTTGGTGACCTGGTCGGTCCCTGCATGTTTGCTGTTACAATGGGGATCAGTCGTATAATTTTCGGAAAATATGGTGATAAAATGGATCTGATGAAATTTATGATCGGATCTGGAATTTTATGTGTGATATGCTACCTGCTTGTTTCTGTATCGTTGAATCCGATATCAGGTTTGATTGGATGTATTATCTGTGGCTTTTCTGTTGGGATTATGTGGCCCGGCACAATCAGTATTTCATCAGAAAGATTTCCGGCAGGTGGAACGGCTATGTTTGCTTTGCTTGCTATGGCGGGGGACCTGGGTGGAAGCATAGGTCCGGGGATTGTTGGACGTGTTACACAAAGTGCAGGAGACAATATTCGTGCAGGTATGGGAGTTGGGCTATTGTTCCCGGTTATTTTATTAATCGTGCTTTTTATTTTTGCAAGGCAAAAAAATAATAAATGAAAGCTTTTTTACAATCAATTCAAAGCCAAGAAGTATAAAGCCAAAGCTCATGAAAAGTCAGTACAAAAGGTAGTAAGAAAATGGAATGACCAAAGGCAAACAGGAAGTGCCAGAAGATGATGCCCTTGACTTTTCTCCAAAAAAGTTTTACTATCAAATCATTATTAGATAGTATTAAAAACTAGATATCGGGGTAATGTAAAAAAAGAAATGGTTTGAAAGTTGAAGAAAGGCAGGGGCAATCAGGACATGAATAAGAAAGCATGGAAAGCGGGTGCGGTATCGGCACTGGCAGTTGGAGCGGGGCTGGCGGCAGCGGCGTCGAAGCGGAAAAAGGCAGGAAAAGTGGTTAAGTCGGCTTCGGATTACCGGAATACGGAACGCGGCAGCCAGGAGAAAAACAGCAAGGGAATTTATTATTCAAAGGGAAATTATGAGGCATTTGCACGTCCGGAGAAACCGGCGGGAATAGAGGGTAAATCGGCTTATATTGTTGGAAGTGGCTTGGCTTCTCTGGCGGCGGCGTGTTTTCTTGTGAGAGACGCACAGATGCCGGGAGAAAATATCCATATTCTGGAGGCGATGGAGGTAGCAGGCGGTGCATGCGACGGTATTCAGGATCCGACCCGTGGATATGTGATGCGCGGCGGACGCGAGATGGAGGATCATTTTGAGTGCCTGTGGGATCTGTTCCGCAGCATCCCGTCCCTGGAGGTGCCGGGGGCATCAGTTCTCGATGAATATTACTGGCTAAATAAACACGATCCGAACTACTCGCTCTGCCGTGCGACGATCAACCGAGGCGAGGACGCACACACGGACGGCAAATTCCGCTTGAGCCAGAAAGGCAGCATGGAGATCATGAAGCTGTTCTTCACGAAGGATGAGGATCTGTATGACAAATCCATTGAGGATGTGTTTGATAATGAGGTGTTTGATTCGGATTTCTGGCTGTACTGGAGAACAATGTTTGCGTTTGAAAATTGGCACAGTGCATTAGAGATGAAACGCTATTTTCAGCGTTTTATCCACCACATCGGCGGACTTCCGGATTTCTCGGCACTCAAATTTACGCGTTACAACCAGTATGAGTCGCTGATTCTGCCGATGCAGAAATATCTGGAGGCGGCAGGCGTCCAGATCCAGTTTGGCACTGAGGTTACGAATGTGCGGTTTGACATCCAGGGTGAGAAAAAGGTTGCGAAGGCGATCGAGTACGTGAAGGGCGGCGAGAAGAAGGAAATCGCGTTGACGGAGGATGATTTTGTCTTTATTACGAACGGAAGCTGTACTGAGGGAACGATCTACGGCGACCAGAATCAGGCACCGGTAGAAGGTGCGGAAGTGCGTACCAGCGGCTGCTGGAGTCTGTGGCGTCAGATTGCCGCGCAGGATCCGGCATTTGGACATCCAGAGAAATTCTGCTCGGATATCCAGAAGACGAACTGGGAGTCTGCGACGGTCACGACTTCGGATGAGACAATCATTTCCCAGATCCGCAAGATTTGCCGCAGGGATCCGAGAAGTGGACGCGTTGTAACAGGAGGTATCGTGAGCTGCCGTGATTCAAGCTGGCTGCTCAGCTGGACGATTAACCGTCAGGGACAGTTCAAAGCGCAGGATAAGGACGAGATCTGCGTCTGGGTATACAGTTTATTTACGGATGTACCGGGCGATTATGTGAAGAAGCCGATGCGCGCCTGCACGGGCAAGGAGATCACAGAAGAATGGCTGTACCATCTCGGAATTCCGGAGGATCAGATCGAGGAACTGGCTGAGAACCATGCGAACTGTACGCCGACGATGATGCCGTATATTACAGCATTCTTTATGCCGCGGCGTGCCGGAGATCGCCCGGACGTTATCCCGGATGGCTGTGTCAATGCGGCATTTCTGGGGCAGTTTGCGGAGACCCCGCGCGATACTATTTTCACGACCGAGTATTCCGTCCGCACCGCGATGGAAGCGGTGTATGGCTTGTGCGGAGTAGACCGCGGCGTACCGGAGGTATGGGGAAGTGTCTACGATATCCGCGAGCTTCTGGACAGCACGGTCAAGCTGATGGACGGCAAATCGCCGCTGGAAATGAAATTGCCGATGCCGTTTGAAGCGCTCAAAAAGCCGATTCTCCGGAAGATTGACAAGACGGTGGTTGGAAAGCTGCTGCGCGATCACGGCGTGCTGAAAGACTGGATGGTGTAAGAGACTGAGGAACGCAGGTGTTACTGTTCACGGGTAGGCACTTTTGGAACCGAAAGTGCCGTAAGAAAACGTGGTGGCAGCAGGAATTTGCCGTATTTAAATGCGAAGCCACGGTAAATTCCGTTACTGGACACGTATGCGTGAACAGTAACACGCAGGTAAATATGGCTGCGTTAGATAAAGGAAGACAGGCTGTCACAAACAGAAGGCCCCGGACGGAAATCGTTCGTTTGGCATTCGTGTGGCAGCCTTTTTTGTGTAACAGGAAATTGTCGTGAGGCACATTCTTTTTCACTTGCCCGTTTTTCTCTGACATGATACAATAAAGATTGGCGTAAATGTAGAAAATTTGAGAAGAAAACGATTTTGAAAAGGATCGTTTGATAGATGTGAGGGAAAATAGATGGATTATTTACTTTGTATCCCGGCGCGGGAGACAAATACGAGAGAGAATTGTGAGAAAATACATAATGTTCTGGCGCGCATGTCCGATACCTACAAACTGCGGATTGTACCGGAACCGGTTAAGAATAAGCAGTTTCCATGTCCGCCGTATTACAAGAAATACCGGATCTACAAGCCGGTAAAGGAACGCGATACGAACGGAGAGGCATATCTGGAAAAAGAAGAGGAAGAGATGCTCTTGAGTTCCTGCAAGACGGAGGAAGAGCAGGAACTGATGAAAAGCTGTATCTATGCGTACCAGTATTCGGCGGCGATCGTACTTAAAAGCTTCCGGGAGAAGGAAAAGAAAAATAAGATGCAGGTTCGACCTCTTTCGGAGCGGACACAGGCGCCAAGAGGCGTAAGTGGTCCGAATAGGGGAACACGTCTGGAAACACCGGAAAAAGCCGAAAAGCCGGAACAGGAGCGCAGCGCACAAGAACGTCCGTCTGGCAGTGACAGACCGGAACGATCGGAGAGAAGCTATCGGAACCGTACAGCGGATCGTGCTGCAGAGGGGAATACCGAGCGCACGCAGGGCAGAGAGAAAGCTTGCTCAGAGAGAGAGAAGGCAGCGCGTGTTTCGGGAGCCGAGAGAGCAGCGGACAGACGTAGCGGAAACCGCGCGGTGCCGGAAAATGAGAAACGGGAAGACCGCCCGGCTTCTGGAAGACGGGAGCGGTTTGAGCGCCGTCCACCGCGCAGAGGAGAACGACCAGAAGTGGAGAAAAATGAGGTCGTGAGAGATCCGGCGCAGGGCGAACTTCCGTTCCGCGCTTACATGGAGACAGGCAGCCTCCCGGCGTTCCGGGATACGGCAGCAACGGTGCCTGTACAGCCGATACAGCGGAAGAAAGAAGGTTATATGCCGATGGAGCGCAAACCGGCCGCGCAGACGCAGGAGCCGGAACCACAGGTGTAAGGTATGTGACCGAAACAGAACGATAAAATTAAATCATAGAATTTATAGAATGGCATCGAAACAATAAGAGTTCCGATGCCATTTGAGCATCAAACAGGACTATGCTTTCCATTTCTTTATTCCAACCATTCAGTTCTAATCCCCCCTATTTTCCGCATATGAATAAATGCAGTCTGTGAAAAGTACAGAACAGGGACAGAAAAAGGAGGAAATGCGCATGTATGAGAACCGGACGGTGGAAGAGGTGTGCAGGGAGTTTTCGGTCGATTTGCGGACAGGCTTATCGGCAGCGGAAGTGGAGGTGCGGCAGCGCCATTATGGGGAAAATGAGCTGCGGGAAGCACCACCGCGGAGTCTGATTGTGCGCATCGGGGCACAGCTTTGCGACTCCCTGATTTTTGTGTTGTTTGCGGCAGCCGGGATCTCCCTGCTTTTGGGCGAGTACGGCGATGCGGGGGTAATTCTGGCGGTTGTCGTATTAAATGCCACGGTGGGCGTGATTCAGGAGGGGAAGGCGGAGAAAGCGCTCGAATCCTTAAAACGGATGACGCAGCTGGAGGCGGTTGTGATCCGGGAAGGAAAAGAGCGGGAGATTGCCGCGCGGGAGCTGGTGCCGGGGGATCTGGTCGTGCTCGATGCCGGGCGGCAGGTTCCAGCCGACCTGCGTCTTACCGAGACAGCTGAAATGCGGGCAGAAGAATCAGCGCTGACCGGCGAATCGCGGGCGGTTGAGAAAAACAGCCATTTTTTAGCCGCCGGTGCGCTTCCGGTGGCAGAGCGTAAAAATGAGACATTTATGACTTCTTACGTGACGGCAGGGCGGGGAAAGGGAATTGTCATCGCCACCGGCATGAATACGGAGGTAGGGCGGATTGCTTCTCTGATCCGCGAGGCGCCGGAGGAGGAGACACCGTTGCAAAAAAGGCTGTCGGATCTGGGGAAACTATTGAGTATTCTTACGATCGGGCTGTGCGTTTTATTATTTGCCCTCGCCGTCTGGCAGAAGCGCGACGTGATGGAAATGCTGCTCACTGCGATTTCCCTGGCGGTAGCTGCCGTGCCGGAGGGGCTTCCGACGACGGTGACGATTGTGCTGGCGCTGGGAGTGACGAAAATGGCGCGGGCTGGCACGATCGTGCGCCGTCTTCCGTCCGTGGAAACACTGGGGGCAGTCAGCGTGGTCTGCTCAGATAAAACGGGGACGCTGACGAAAAATGAGATGACGGTGACGACATGTTATGTAAATCGACAGGAGTATACGGAACAGGAATTGGCGCGCTCTAAGGAAAGAGAAGTGGGAAAACGGCTTCTGGAGGTATTTGCGCTGTGCAGCGATGCCGGGGAGACGGTGGGGGATGCCACCGAGCGGGCGCTGTACGGATTTTGTGAAAATTGTGGTGTTTCTCCGGAGCATCTGCGTCGGAGATATCCGCGGAAAGGGGAGATTCCCTTTGATTCGGATCGGAAGAGAATGACGACGGTGCATGAGCAGGGAGAAAACTGGATTTCTTGTGTAAAAGGGGCGCCGGATGTGATTCTTAAAAGGTGTCGTTATGAGATGGAAGAGGACAAAATTGTGCCGCTGACCAGGGAGAGGCGGACAGAGATTGAGGCGGAGATCACGCGTATGTCCGCGCGTGCCCTGCGAGTACTCGCGGGGGCGTATAGGGAGCTTCAAACAGGAAAAATGCCGGATGGAAAGTGGGAGAAACAGGTGGGACAGCTGGAGCAGAACCTGGTATTTCTGGGTCTGGCAGGCATGATGGATCCGCCGAGGGAGGCAGCAGCCGGGGCAGTTGAGGCATTTCGCAGGGCATCTGTGCGGACGGTCATGATCACTGGAGATCATGCAGACACGGCGCTTGCGATCGCCAGGCAGCTGGGGATTGCCAAACGGCGGGAAGAATGCATGACGGGGGCGCAGCTGGAAACGCTGGATGAGGGAGCTCTGGAGGAACGAATCGGTTCTGTATCAGTCTTTGCACGGGTGTCGCCGGAACATAAAGTCCGGATTGTGCGGGCTTTAAAACGCGCCGGGTGCGTGACGGCGATGACCGGGGACGGCGTAAATGATGCGCCGGCGCTTAAATCAGCCGATATCGGGATCGCGATGGGAAAAGGCGGAACCGATGTGGCGCGGCAGGCGGCGGATATGATTTTGACGGATGATAATTTTGCGACGATCGAGAGGGCAATTGAGGAAGGGCGCGGCATCTATGAAAATATACGAAAATCTATACTGTTTCTGCTTTCCTCCAATCTGGGGGAGATTTTAACCATGTTTGCCGCCGTTGCTATCGGAATACCGGCGCCGCTGGGAGCCGGGCACATCCTTTGGATCAATCTGATTACGGACTCGCTTCCGGCGCTGGCACTCGGCATGGATGGAAACGACCGGGAGAACTTGATGCGTCAGCCGCCGCGCCGGACGGGCGAGTCGCTGTTTGCCGGAGGCGGGTGGTTCTGCATGGTATTTTACGGGTCTCTGATTGCAGCAGTCACGCTGGGGGCATTTTTCAGCAGACAGGAGCTTTTGCGGGCACAGACGTATGCATTTACCGTTCTGGGGCTGTCGGAGCTCTTTCATGCGGTCGGCATGCGCTCGCTTACGGGCTCGGCATTTTCACGCAGTCTTGGGAAAAATCCGCTGATGCTTGCGGCAGTCCTTGTGGGGATTCTGATGCAGGTTGCGGTGACGGAGATTCCTTTTTTGATGAAACTCCTTCACACGGTGCGGCTGCGACCGGCAGAGTGGCTGGCGCTTCTCCTGTTATCCGCCACGCCGCTGTTAGTGCATGAACTTCTAGCATTTCTTTTTCGGAAACGGCATTGATATAGCGAAAATGCAGTTTACAGATAGGCATTTTTGAAGCCACGGAAAAATCCGTTACTGGGCATGTGTGCGTGAACAGTAACACGCGGTAGGAGATTGGGCAGATTTCGAAAACAGGCTTGTTCTTTTGGACAAAAAAACTTATAATAAAATGGAGTCCAAGCTGATTTTGTCAGAAAAGTATAAAAAGTTGCTGTCCGCAGACTGGCATTATTGAAGCCTGAGGCGCCGCATGAAATTAGAATGGCAGCAATCATAGATACATAGGAAGATGAGGGAAGAGATGAGGGAGAAACAGACGAGAGAGGACGCCTCCGGCGTTCGAAAGAAACCGGCAGCTTCATCCGCACGATCTTCGGGCAGGCGGGGCACCGCAAAGAAAAGCGGGAAAATCGATGTCGGCAAGCGAAAGAAAGCGAGCAAAAATAACAGCTGGAGCGGTGGGCGGATCGTGTTCCATGCGATGGCAAGGATCTTTGGAACCATGTTCAAGACGCTTCTGGTGTGTCTGGTACTGCTGGTGATTGGCGGTGCCGGATTTGGAGCATATAAGCTGATTCCGCTCTATGAGGACTATAAAAGCCAGATAGAGGGAGTGGTGGAAAACAGTACGCTGGATACATTCCGTTTGCAGGAGGCAAGTTATATTTATGATTCCAACGGTAATGTGCTGGCGAAGCTGACGGGAGACGAGGATTCCAGTTATTTGACGTATGACCAGATACCGCAGAATGCGGTCAACGCATTTGTGGCGATCGAGGATCGGACGTTCTGGGAAAATCCAGGCATTGATATAAAAGGTATTTTCCGTGTCGCAGTCAATTACTTTTTGACTGAGGGAGCAGAAAAGCACGGCGCGAGTACGATCACCCAGCAGTTAGCGAGAAACCGTTTTCTGACCCGCGAGGTGTCGATGGAGCGGAAGATCAAGGAGATGCTGATTTCCTTAGATCTGACGAAGAAATACACCAAAGAGCAGATTATGGAGTTCTATATCAATGATATCAGCTTCGCGAACACGTACTACGGGCTTCAGGCGGCTGCAAGAGGTTATTTTGGCAAGGATGCGGATGAACTGTCCTTGAGCCAGACGGCATATTTGTGTGCGATTCCGAACTCGCCGACGTATTACAACCCGTACCGTCATCCGGAAAATGCGCTGACACGCCGCGATAAGATTCTGGAAGATATGCTGAGTATGGGATTTATTACGGAGAAAGCGTGCAAAGAGGCAAAGGCGGAGGAGATCACGGTCAACCGCCAGAGAGTGCCGCTGCACAACTATGAGACGACGTATGCGATCGACTGTGCGATTCGCTATCTGATGCGCCGTGACGGCTTTGAATTCCAGTATGGATTCCGCAGCGACGAGGCTTACAAAGAGTACAATGCCAATTACAACGAGGTGTACAACCAGGAGCGCGATGCGCTCTACACGGGCGGCTATAACCTTTATACCTCGTTGGATCCGGACAAGCAGACGATCCTGCAGGATGCATTAGATGGAGTTCTGTCCTTTGATGGCAATACATCCGAAAACGGCGTTTACAAGCTGCAAGGCGCGTCCACCGTTATTGACAACAAGACGAACCGCGTCGTGGCGATTGTGGGTGGACGCAGTCAGGAGACGGATACCTACACATTAAACCGTGCGTTCCAGAGCCCGAGACAGCCGGGAAGTTCTATCAAACCGTTGATTGTGTATACACCGGCCCTGGAAAATGGTTACACATCGGAAACAAGGATTCCGAATATCGATATTGACGCGGCGAAGCAGAAGGGCGTGGATGTGAAGTCCCTTTCCGGCGAGAGGCTGGAGCTTCGAAATGCGGTCGAGCGAAGTAAAAATGGTGTGGCATGGTATATCTATGATGATATCACACCGGATGTCGGCATGGCATATTTAACCCAGATGCGCTTCGCGAGCGTGCAGGCGGCGGACTATTATCCGGCGACCTCCCTGGGCGGCTTTACCACTGGTATGACGACCGAGGAGATGGCGGGCGCTTATGCGGCGCTGTCAGACCGGGGACAGTACCGCGAACCGACCTGTATTATCAAGATGATCAATAACCAGGGCGAAGATATTTTTGAAGATTATGAATCGGTTCAGGTTTACCAGGAGAGCAGCGCCGTGCTGATGACCGATATTTTAAAGGGAGTTGTCACAAAAGGTACGGCGGCGTCGATGGGGTGGAGCGGCAATATAGAGGCGGCCGGAAAGACCGGTACGACCAACGGCAGCCGTGACGGCTGGTTCTGCGGCATGACGCCATATTATACGATGACGGTCTGGGTTGGCTACGACCAGCAGAAGACACTTTCCAGCCTGTACGGCGGCACGTATCCGGCGAAGATTTGGAAAAATGCGATGGAAAAGATGGTAGAGGGGCTTCCGGCGGCGTCCTTTGATACCCCGGAGACGGACAATGGACGCGGAGAAGGAACCTATCTGGCAGGTCATCCGGATGCATTTGAAATCACAACCAGCGGATATACCGCGGCGAATTTCAGAAGGGATCATTTGCTCTCGGATGAGGCGGCGAAGCTTCTGGAGTCTGCAAAGAGCGGCGATTCCGGTCGTAGCAGCAAGGAGTTAAAAGAAGACGCCAGCGCCAAGATCGAGCAGATCAAGAGCGAATCCATCAAAGAGCGGATGCAGCGGATCTACAAGACGGGTACGGCAGGAAAACGGTATTCAGCCCCGGCGGCTGTGTCGGAAACAACTGCCGAGACAGTTGCAGATCCGGCAGAATCTAGCACGACGATCGTGCCGGCAGGACCGGGCAGCGACATCGGACCAGGACACGGTCCGGCGCAGGAACCGGCAGTGGGTCCGGCGGCGGAGATTGGGCAGTAAAGAATTGAAAATGAGAAGAGTCATTTGATGCAGAGACATTAAATGGCTCTTCTTTGTTTTGTAGAAAAGAATTGTTCTATGAAATCTGTTCAAGATTTATGTGGAATCAATGGCGGAAGAATATTTGAATGAGAATAAAATTGACCGATTGTTTATGCAATAAGGGAAATATGGGGGAAAATGGATTGGAAATGTACAATACAATGAAATAAAACATGATAAAAGATCAATACGATTTAAAGTTCGTCAAATAAAATCAGAAAACGACTTGAAAATAAAAAAATAAAGTGCTAATATATCAGTAAGATATCTGAGATATATTAAAGAAAACAAAGTGCATGTACTAATAAAAGATTAAAAAAGAAAGGAAGGAAAAAGAGTATGGGCGACAAAATCAGATTTGGTATTATCGGCGGCGGTATGGCAGGTCCGTTAAATGCAGGAGCACTTCGGGATATCCCGGAAGCAGAGGTTGTTGCATTCTGTGACGTGAAAGAGGATGTGGCAAAGGAATTCAGCAAAGAGTACAATATTCCGTCTTATTACACGGATTATAAAGAGATGCTGAAACGAGATGATATCGATGCTGTCTGTGTAGTAACACCTCCATTCCTGCATGAGCAGATGGTTGTGGACTGTGCGAAGGCTGGCAAACACGTAATGTGTGAGAAACCAATTTCTGTCGATTGTAATGCAGCTGACAGGATGATTGCAGCATGTAAAGAAGCGGGCGTTAAATTTGGTGTTATCTTTATGTACCGTTTCATGGATCAGGCTCAGCTGATCAAGAAAGCGCTGGATGAAGGCAAGCTTGGTAAACTTCTTTCGGTTGATTGTTCTGGAAAATGCTTCCGAAGCGATGAATACTATGCTTCCGGTGCATGGAGAGGTACATGGAAAGGTGAGGGCGGCGGTTCCCTGATTAGCCAGACCGTTCATTTTATTGACTTAATGCTTTATTTAGTCGGCGATGTAGAGAGACTGACTGGTAATTATATGACAACCCTGCATCCGGATATTGAAGTAGATGACGTAGCCAACGCAATATTCAAATTTAAGAATGGGGCGTTGGGAAGCCTGGTAAGTAGTAGTGCAGTCCGTCCGGGTTATCCGCGTCACATCGAAATCCATGGTGAAAAAGGTACGATCAAGATTGTGGAAGAAGAGATCGTAGAATGGAAAGTAGAAGGCATGAACGAGGATGATTACCTGACCAAGGTAAAAGTTGACTCTGGTGATACAGCAACGGGTGCTGGCTATGTGGCAACCGAAAATCACAGAAGACAGCTTACTGATTTCATCCATGCGATCAAAGAAGATCGTGAGCCGATGGTAGACGGCGTAGAGGGAAGAAGAACACTTGAATTTATCCGTGCGATTTATCAGTCGAGCGACCTTGGTAAAGAAGTGCATTTCCCGATCCAGGAAGATGAAAAATACGGAAAGAAGACAGCTTGGTAATAAGGAGGTATATGGAAAAGAAGATGTATACAGAGACGTTGGAAAAGGTTCGCAATGATTATGCGGTTCGCAATATTGATAAATTAGAGGCAGCGATCAAAGCCGGTGATATGGAAAAAGCGCTGGAGCTGCACAAATTAAATGTAGAGAAAAAGACAGGATTTCACCATTTCGCAGTCCGCTGGGTAAATCAGACATTACGCAATTTCAAGAAATGGGCACCGGATGAGGCGATCTTTGAATGTATGGAAGACTATGCATTATGGTGCTATCCGCCATGTCTGCAGGACTGGATGGAGAAATATAAAGCGGGTCAGGCTACATATAAAGATTTCCCAATGGAAGATTTCCTGGAGAACCGTGCAGTATTATGGTCTGCTCTTCATGATAACGGCGATCAGATTTGGGAAGAGGATGAGGAGAAGATTACCTTTACACTTCCGCGTTGTAACAGCGGCGGCTGGCTGGTAACCGAATGTCAAGACAAGGTACAGACTTTAGATAAACCGGATCCAAGAGCTTATAATAAGGAAGGATTCCAGTGCTACTGCCTGAACTGTACAACCATGTGGGAGTTTGGTTGGTACAAATGGTTTGGATGGCCATTATTCATTATGGATGTGCCGACTATCGGCAGTGACGGTAAGTGCGTGATGGTTATGTACAAAGATCCGGAAGATATGCCGGATTCTTACTATGAGAAACGCGGCTTAGAGAGAAAGATCTAATAAAAAACCGGCGGCAGTTTCACCGGCTGCCGCCTTTGTAAAAACTATCCAGGAAAGGGGGATACATTATGAAAGAAAAGGGGAACCCACTTCTCCAGATAATTCGAAATGTAAATGATGCGGTAGTAGTTGTTCTTTTCCTTGCGATGACAATTACAGTTATTATTCAGGTTTTTTTTCGTTTTGTAATACAGAGTCCTCTTAGATGGACCGAAGAATTAGCGAGATATCTGATGATATGGCTGGTATTGATGGCATCGGCGATTGCGATGAGAAATCGTTCTCACCTTCAGGTAGATGTTCTGACATCTGCACTTCCGCAAAAGCCGAAACGCATTTTGACCGCGATTGTAGATCTTTTAACGATTGTTTTCTTATGTATTATGACATATTTCGGGTTCAAAGTAGTACAGTCTACGACGGCTCAGACGTCTCCGGCGATGCAGATTCCGATGGCTTTGATTTACGCGGCATTCCCAACCGGTGGAGTTTTGATGATTATGGAACAGCTCCTTACCTTTATCGAACGCTTAAAAAACAAGAATGCACCGGAAGAACCGAGAGAATTTATAGATTAGTAAAGGAGGCTGCGATATGTTAGGATTTTTATTTATCTGTATTTTGTGTCTGTTTCTAATCGGAGCCCCTATTTTTGTTGCACTCGGAATGGGAACGACACTTTCGATTATGCTTGAGGGAAATTTCCCATTGGTTCTGGTACCGCAGAGAATGTTTGCGGGTCTTGACAGCTGGCCGATCATGGCGATTCCGATGTTCATGCTGGCAGGAAATCTGATGGATCAGGGCGGTATGTCCAAACGGATTGTAGATTTTGCAAGTGCGTCGATCGGCTTTGTAAAAGGAAGTCTGGCGATGGTAGCCGTACTGGCATCCATGATTTTCGCGGCAATTTCCGGTTCAGCAACGGCTGGAACAGCAGCAATCGGTTCGATCATGACGCCTGCATTTAAAGAAAAAGGCTATAACATGAGTTTCGTAACGGTTCTGCTCTCAGCAGCAGGAAGTATCGGACCGATTATTCCGCCAAGTATCTTAATGGTTCTGATTGGATATTCCACAGGTGCATCT
>ERZ838118.3150-NODE-3150-length-16264-cov-3.760133_pt1 | contig 16264 bp, 11 predicted proteins | sample MGYA00519863_ERZ838118 | MGnify/ENA primary metagenome ERZ838118 (study PRJEB31850, sample SAMEA3708827) | human gut metagenome | biome: human gut; feature: human-associated habitat; material: faeces | place: China | collected 2014 ...
ATATTGCAGGCTCTCGCAGCTCATTTCCATTGCAAACTGTCTTCCCACCTGTGTAGTCATAAAGGAATGGGTAACGCCATTCTCTTCAAAATAACGCTGAAGTGCAATAAAATCAAGACGGATTTCTTCCGGAATAATGTGAAGCTCTGCACCGTTTGCAATTGCACCGTAAATATCCATCATGGAAGCATCAAATCCAAAGGACGCATAAGCTGCTATTTTGGAGCTGTGATCTACCTGGTAATACTTTTTGTACCAGTGGCAGAATGCAGTGATATTTCCATATTCCAGCATACAGCCTTTCGGCACGCCGGTGGAGCCGGAAGTGTACAGTAAAATAAACAGATCATGAAGCTCTGGCTTCTTAAGTTCCACATCACGCTCTTCCAGCTGTGGGATCTCATCTGTAAATAAAACAGGTCCCTGATAGCCGTCTACCAGCGGCAGAAGCTCTCTGTCTGCGATCAAAAGCTTAGCAGCAGAATCCTCCAGCATGTACATCAGGCGGTCTTTCGGGTAAGTAGGGTCAAGAGGCTGGTATGCCGCACCGGCTTTGATCACGCCCATTGGTGCGATGGCCATGTATTCGCAGCGGGGGATCAGAATGGAGACCACATCCTCCCTGCCGATTCCCTGGGATGCAATATATTTTCCAAGTCTGTTGCTGAGCTCGTCCAGTTCTTTGTATGTATATTTCCGGTCTTTAAATACCACTGCGGTGTGGTCTGGAATGGTCTCTGCCAATTCAGCGAACATGTCAGAAATGGTTTTGCTTCTGTCAAATTCGTTTTCTGTATGATTGAATTCTGCGATCTTGTTTACCCCACTCTGAGAGATCACAGAGATTTCAGAAACATATTTTGTTTTCAGCATGGAGCTCATGGCAGCTTCATAGGAATCCAGGATTCCGTCAATAAAGGCCTGGCTGTACATGTCGCTGCGGTATTCTGCTGTAAGCACATAAGTGTGGTTGTACTCTCTTACCTGGATCAGCAGAGGCATTTTGGCCATATCCAGGGAAAGGTCGTGGCCTCTGGCAATGGTGTCTCCAATTGGATAATCGTCGCTTAACTCTGCCTGGTATGCAAAGGTAAGATCCGAATTCAGCCCGTATTTTGCACAAATATCGGAAAATGGGAAAATATCGTTTGCCATGGAGGACAGCATCTGCTCGGAAAGCTCTGCCATATACGCCTGTACGGTGGTCTTCGGGTCGAATTTGCAATAAACAGGAAGGGTTTTTACCAGCATGCAGACTGTGTTTTCAAGCCTGGAATCGTTTCGTCCATTATAAATAGTAGACAACAGACTGTCCTCTGCATTGGAGTATTTTGCCATAAGGATGCCGAACAGACCTGTAAATAAAATATTCGGGGTAACACCCAGCTTCTCGCAATAGGAAAGTATGGCCTCTTCTTTCAGGCCCATGGTCTTCTCCAGATAACCTTTTTCAGGAGCTTTTCCATTCAGGTCTGGCATAGGGAGGGATTCCGTTTCAATTCCTTCAAAAATACTGTCATAATATTTCTCAGCTTTTTTGTATTTGCCCTCTTTCATCTGCTGTTCTTCGTCAAGGGCCGCATCAAATCCGGTATAGGACTCTTTTTCCATTTTTTCACCCATATAGGCCTTATTGATATCCTCGAAAATGATATCATAGGAGTTGCCGTCAGCAATAATATGGTGGAAATCAGTAAAGAGGTATTTCTTATCTTCTGTCACATAAATTGCCACACGAAGGAGACGTCCCTTTTCCAGCTTAAACGGACGTACAAGGCTTTCCTTCTGGCTGGCAAATTTCTCATTTGTGGTCTCGATCACTTCCGGCACAAATGTCTCATTTCCAGGGCGCTGTACCATCTCCCCATTATCGTCAAGATATACCTGTGTAAGCAGATAGGAATGGGCGCTTACCATTCTGGCAATTGCATCGGATAATTTCCGGGTATCCACTGTTGGATCCAGTTCAAAAAGGAAGGGGATATTGTATACGGTACTCTCAGGATTTTTGCTGCATTCTGCAAAAATACCCTTCTGGGAACCGGTAAGAGGATAAACCTCTCTCTTTTCGTAGGTTCTGAGTTTCGGCGCCAGCATGACATATTTTTCCAGCTTCTCCACGGTATTGTTCTCGTGGATATCGCTTGTTTTTACGGTAACACCAAATTCCTCTGAGATCAGAACACAGAGCTTCATTGCACTGATGGAGGAAAGGCCAGCCTTGTAAAAACTGGTGTCGATTCCGAAGAAGTCGTTTTCTACTACTTGGGCCACAATGTCAAAGATCTTCTTCTGCATTGGAGTTTCCGGCTCTTTCAGATTTCTGGGCTGCGCCACCGGCTTGGGCAATGCTTTTTTGTCAATTTTGCCATTCTGTGTTAAAGGCATTTTTTCCAGCTGGATGAAGACATCCGGCACCATATAATGGGTAAGGGATCTGGAAGCATATTCCATAAGCTCTTCCGTATCGATCTCATGATCTGCGATAAAATAGCAGCACAGATACTGATTGTCCACCGGAACCGTAATGCTTGTAAGAATGCCTTCAAAGCTGTTAATCACCTCTTCGATCTCTCCAAGCTCGATTCTCAGACCGCGAAGCTTGATCTGATTGTCCATTCTTCCAAAAAATTCAATCTCATTATCAGAATTGATCTTTGCAAGATCGCCGGTTTTATACGCTTTCTTACCATTCAGTTCAATAAATGCTGCGGCTGTTTTTTCCGGCAGGTTCACATAGCCTCTGCCCACACCCAGTCCTGCGATCACAAGCTCGCCGGTTTCGCCATCCGGCAGAATGTGGTTCTCTTTATCCACGATAAATACGCTGACATTTCCATTTGGAACGCCAATCGTGATTTTCTGGCTGTCCGTGATCACTTTCATGGTACAGCTTATGGTCGTTTCGGTAGGGCCATATCCGTTCATAATGTAAGCATCCGGATTTACAGAACAGATTTTCTCATAAAGGGCAGGTGGAAAGGCTTCCGCTCCGATATCGAATACCCGGATCTAGGACATTGCATCCTTCAGCTGTGGCAGATCAATGATATTGGACAGATAGGTCGGCGTCGTGGTCATGATATCAACTTTATTTTTTATGATCAGATCACCAAGGATGATCGGATTGTTGATCTCCTCTTCGCTAGCGATAACTGCAGTCAGTCCATTGGTAAGAGGAACGAATTCTTCGAGAATGGAGACATCAAAAGTCATGGCTGCCATAGAAAGTGAGACCGTACCTTTGTCTACATATCCAAATGTTTCCGCATTTTTTGGATTCGGATTTACAAAGTTTGCCAGATTGATGTGTTCGATCATAACACCCTTTGGCTTTCCTGTGGATCCGGAAGTATAAATGCAATAACAAAGGTCATGTTCTTTTATGTCCACATCTGGATTTTCCGTATTTTCATTCTGAAACAACTCTTCCAGCAGCAATACTTTGCACGCAAGCTTTGCAAACAGATCCTTTCGTTCATCTGCAATCTCCTTTGTCGTAATGACATATGGAATCTGCGCATCTTCAAAAATATACTGGATCCTGTCATCCGGGTAATCCGGCGCAGCCACCGCAAAGGCTCCCCCTGACTTTAAGATTCCCTGTCGTACTGCATAAAAATCACAACATCGCTCAAGCACCACGCCTACAATAGACTCACGCTGAACACCATCTGCGATCAGCGCATTTGCTATTTTATTTGCTTTTTCATTTAACTGCGCATAGGTAACGCTTTCTTCACTTGTTACAACTGCTGGTTTCTCCGAATGAAGACGTACCTGCTCTTCAAAAAGCTTTGTTACCGGGCAGAACTGAAATTCAAACATACTTTCATTGATTGCACCCATCTTACCAACCTCCTAAAAAGATATTATCGTATTATTCATATCGATCGCGCGGATATAATTCATTGATTTTGAAATTTTCTTTACAAGCTCGATTCCATGTATATCAAACGCTTCTCTGTCATTCTGATATTCCAGTGGATTAAAGTTTACTCCGTTATCCCGGATCCTCAGATTTAAAACATCGTCTTCAATACACAGATTTATATCGATCCAATTTGAAGTTTTCCCCCCGAACTGAATAATGTTTACCGTCATTTCCTCTGCGCATACAGCGGCAAGATTTGCCCTGCTGCCAGATACCCCGTTTTCTATACAAAATTCTTTGATCTTTTTATGTACATCCTGAACTTCTTCCTGCGTACTCTTAATGGAAAAGTCCAGATTGATCCCCGGATTGTTGTTCGGAATGATATAAAAGGTAGATTTTTTGTATTTGATCTTTCTGTAAATATTAGCCACAAGCACGGTAATACACTCTGCAACGACAAACCCGGCGGCAATGCCATTGATACCAATCCCGTCAATCTGTTTCCAGAGAAAGATCCCCACAAACGTTGCCGGCAGCAAGGCAACCGCATTTTCAAGAAGCGTAACCAGACTTGCAACCGATGTTTTTTCTATGGATTCGTAATAACTTACCATAAACTTGTTCCACAGATATGGTATCGAACAGAAAATAAACAGCCGAAGTGCATTTACCATCTGGCTTCCCAGTTCTGAGCCATCACTTCCGAATAAGATCGTGATCGGTTCCGTAAATACCATGATACAGACAAATACAGCCGCCAGAACGATATAACTGTATTTGAGCATCTTTTTACACAAAACATGGATTCCCATGTAATCTTTTTCCCCATAAAGTATTCCCGCAACGTTCGGGATCACGCCGATAATGCCTCCGGTAAGCATCTCAACAATCAGAAGGACATTATCACAAACGGTAAATACCGCCATTCCCGATTCTCCGATCAGACGCATGATGATCAGGTTCAGTCCAAGGGATTTCACAAAATTTGTCGCCATAAAAACAAGCATCGGAATCCCTGTAACAATGGCTTCTTTCAGGACTGCAAAATCTTTGGCTTTCAGGAACACAAAGCTCAGATTTCTCTTATCGGACCGAATGTAACGGATAAAAATAACCATTCCAAGCAAAAATCCCAGCACTGTGGATAATGCTGCACCTTTGATCCCCAGTGGCGTAAATTTCAGGAATATGTAATCTAAGATAAGGTTGATCACGTTAGCAGCGATCAGATAAGCCGATGCAAGCTCCGGATGATTTTCTGCGCCAAGATAGTTGACCATCAATAACCCGACACCGATGACCGGTGCGCCAAGCATACTTACAAAGATATAATCCCTCGTATAATTCAGCAAAACTCCGCCATCCGGCACAAGTGCGTTTGCGATGGGCGATGGTGTAAAAAATGCGCAGATAAAAAAAATGATTCCCACAAGAAATGTCACAATAAGCGTTGCTGAAAACAATTTGGAAGCCGTCTCTTTATCGCGCTTTCCAAGCATAATCCCTGCTGCAATGGAACCGCCGATACCAAGACAATAACCAACAAGCTGAATGACCGTTTCTACCGGCAGACTCATAGTAACTGCTGCCATTGCATCCACGCCGATCAGATTACTGACAAAAATCGTATCGACGATATTCCCCAGCTGAAGCGCCAGTGACATCATAATTCCGGGAATAATGTATTTATTTAGTTTTGCGTTTAATAATCGGTTGTTTCTCTCCTGGTTCATATTCCCTCCTTTTATCTGTAATATACTCTCGGGAAATTTACTCTACAGCAAATCTTCCTGATTTAAAAACACAGTTTGCTATTAGTATTTTACCATATTTTTGTAAATTTAGATGATTTTCGACATGAATTGCGCCATAATTTTCATAAATGATATAAAAATTATGTATTTTAGTATATATCTCATGAAGGCAAAAAACAGTATAGAAAATGTATCATTTACGGAGGCGCAATACCATGAATCATATGGTGTTTTATATAGTGCTTACCTTAATACAATAGAATGGAATTAAAACGAAATCTTGAATAAATACAAGAAAAATGATATAATACCAACAGAACAAATGTTTGCACAAGGGGGATAGATATGGTTTTTGTAAATAAAGAGTGGGAAGAGTCTGAGGGAATAGTTGTATATAGTAATTATCACAGATATTGGCAGAATAAGGAGTTACGAATCAAGAATCCATATTTTGATGTATATAGTGGTAAAATTCTAGATTTAAAAGAAGGCAAACAGGCGGCAGTAAAATATTTTTATAATTTATTAAATGAAGAAATCTGTGAGGGAGTTACAATTTGTGTTGTTCCATCAAGTAATGCTGACAAAACAGAATCTGGTATAGGCATGTTGGGGGACATGCTTGCAGCTAATGGAAGAGTGAACAAGGTTTACTATTTAAGAAGAACTGAAACGATTGACAAATTAGCATATGGAGGGAATCGCAATAAAGAGATTCATATGAAGACAATATCTACAATTGAAGATGTTGATATATCAGGGGAAATAGTTCTTCTTATGGATGATGTAACAACAACAGGTAATTCATTATATGCTTGTAAGGAAATATTACTTCAACATGGTGCTAAGAGTGTGAAGATGTTTGCATTAGGAAAGGCAGTGTAAAATATGAGTGGATATTCTGCTAAGGAACTTGAGAAAATAAACAATGCAGAAGTATTAAAAAAAGAAAATGAACGGAATGGCATATATTATTGCACAAGGGATGATGCTAATTATCCACAGAGTTTGCGTGGTATAAAGAATTCGCCTGCGCTTATTTATTACAGAGGCAATATTAAAATCGCCAATGATTATAAGAGCATTGCTGTTATCGGAAGCAGAAAATGTTCTGAATATGGAAAGCAATTATCATATGAGACATCTAAATATCTGACCCAAAAGGGCATAAATATAGTTAATGGATTGGCGTTAGGCTGTGATACATTTGCATTAAGGGGAGCTCTGGATAATAATGGAAGATGTATGGTCTGGATGCCTTGTGGGCTTGATAATATTCAGCCTAAGAACAACAGAAATCTGGCAGATGAGATAATAGCTAAAGGCGGATGTCTGTTAAGTGAATATCCAGTTGGTACAGAGATAAAAAAGTACAATTATGTTGAAAGAGACAGATTACAGAGCGGAATCAGTCAGGGAGTAATTGTAATAGAAGCTGACAGGAATAGTGGCACAATGCATACAGCTGATTTTGCAGTCAGTCAATATAGACGGCTGGCATGTTATTATCATAGATTGCTGGGAAATGCGACTGGAAATAAATATCTGGAAGACAGTGCGGATGCTAAGGTGATAAGACAATTATCGAATCTTGAGGAATTTGTTAACGATGTGCTTAGTGATGGACAATATGAACAGTTGTCATTACAGTTTTGACAAACAACAGTAATTGATGATTATGAAAGGCATATGATAACATGAATATCACAATGAAGAATGAACTTTTGAATAAATTAAATATATTGATTGGTTTGCATAAACAGATTCCCCCTATATCATCAGATGATGGTATAGGGGTATTAGCGCAATGTCAAGACTATGCGATAAGTATAGGGACAATATTGGAACAGAATAACGATGGTCTGGAAGTTGTTCATATGTTAGAGGAGTATTGCGAATGTGTGTATAATATGTCGTTATATAATAATTTTTATGAGATACAAAAGAAATCAGTAGCGCTGTTAAAAGATGTATATACTCAAATATCTAATATGGAAACACAATATACAATAGCATTTTTTCCATATAAAGTTGAGATGTGGGATTCTTTAGAGAGTGTCTGGAAAGCGGCAAGTAAGGACAAGAGATGCAGATGTGATGTTGTTGTTATTCCATATTTTGAATTTGATAAGCGGGATAAGCAATGGAAATTAGTATATGATGGGAACAGATTTCCAGATTATGTACAAGTTGTTAATTATGAAAATTATGTTCTTAAAAATATAAGACCGGATGCAGCGTATATACATTACCCTTATGATGATTCTAATAAAGTTACAACTATACATCCTAATTATTATTCGGACAAAATAAAAAGTTATAGTAATAAACTGATATACATACCATATTATGTTACAGCAGGTGCTATTTCAGATAATCATAAGCATTTTCCTGTTTATAAGAACATAGATTATTATATTGCACAGTCTGCATATTTTAAGGAGTCGTGCAGGGGTACGACTGTGTATGATAAAATGCTTCCATTGGGTTCACCTAAAATAGATAATGTTATATATAAATGTGAGATGAAGAATAATGTTTCAGAACAGGGGAAAAAGATTCTTGCAGGTAAAAAAGTAGTTATGCTTAATACAACGCTTGGAGATATACTGAATTCAAGAGAAATTTTATTAGTGAAACTCAGACATTTTTTTGAACTTGTCAAAAATATAAAAGATATTGCTTTAATATGGCGTCCGCATCCGCTTACAGAGGCAACCTATAAGTCGATGCGAGAAGAACTCTATGAGGGATATATCGAACTCAAAACATATTTTATAAATAATAATATTGGAATATATGATGAGACTAATGATATTTCGGATACTATAGCAATAAGCGATGCATATGTTGGTTCAGATGGAAGTTCAGTTATTAATATGTTTGGTGTAGCAGGAAGACCATGTTTTATATTTAATAACTTTTTAGTTGATGAATGTTCATATCAACAGCAACATAGGTTAAATATAATTGGAGCGTATATTAATGACAAAGATATATATTTTGTGTCAGATATTTTTCCAGGAATATTTAAAGCTGAAAATATATGCACTGCCGTGAAAACACAAGATGAGAATATATCATGTGTATATATGGGAGATATAAGAGGGTGTGAAAGCCATATATGGCAGCAGCCATATGCATACATCTGTAATGATGAAAGTGGAACATATATTAGTCCTTTATATGGTGAATATATATCTTTTTGCAAATGCAATATTGATTCGCAGGCTGGACAGAATAAAGACAGTTATACAATTACATGTACAGATAAATATGATGCACGACCGTTAGGGAAAATGTATAAGTTTCGTGACATGCTCATGTTTCTTCCGTATGATGGTTTTACAATTTGGAAATATAACATAAAGTCTGAAGAATGGATAATGGATAGATATACATTAGCTGTGTCTGCAAAGAAAATTAAGAACCTGTCTTATGGAATGTTGGATTATAATGCAGTGTATGCTAGAGATTATATGTGGATAATTACAGGCTGCTCTAATTCTTTATTAAGATATGAACCATATACAAATGATTATAAAATATTTAACATATTGAATGAAGATTATAATTTCAATGTTATAGGTGAAGATTCCGATAATATATGGCTGGCAGATTTTTGCAAAAATGAATTAATTAAAATACCTTTTGAGGAAAATGAGATTGATGTTAATAATATTGCAAGAATAAAGATTAATACTGCAATTATTAATAATTCATGGAAAAATATGACGGGTATGAAAAGAGAGTTTAAAACATTTATAATGGTTGGCGATTATATTGTTTTGATTCCAGCTTTTTCTGATACAATTATTAGCGTAAATAAATATACATATATGCAGGAGGTTATTAATAAAGACTTTTTGTCAGAATCAGCAAAACAGTGCAATGGATATAATCCACAATATTTTGATTCTATTAGGTTCGCAACTGCAGTTGACGATAATATATTAATACAGCGTACATATGACAGAAAATTAGCTGTTATTAATATAATGGATAAGACATCTTCTCAATGTTATATGGAAGTGTCGGACGAATTATTAAAAACTAAACTACAGAATTCAGATGGATTTGAAAAGATGGGCAGAGCAGATTATTTCTGTAGAAGAGAGAGCATGTATTTTGGTATAAAACAGTTCTTGTCACAGTTAAGTGCAGGAGAATTAGAAACAGTTGTACACAGACAGAAGGAGAGTCTTAAGGATGTTGTTGCTAATCCTGGAAGTTGTGGCGAGAAAGTACATGAATATATTATGAAATCACTGTTAGAAAAGTGATAGGAGAAAATATGAATTTATCAGTGTGCATTATAGCTAAGAATGAAGAAAAACATATTGAGAATTGTCTGCGTTCTCTTGTGAATAAGCATGTACAGATAATAGTGGTTGATACTGGTTCACAAGATGATACAAAGAATATTGCATTAAAATATACAAGTTGTGTATATGATTATCAGTGGAATGATGATTTTGGTGCAGCAAAGCAATTTGCTGTATCAAAGGCGGATAATGACAATATATTAATACTGGATTGTGATGAATATCTGCAAGGTGAAGAGTCTGTGCTTATCGAGTTGTGTGATATCTTAAACAAATATCCTTATAAAGTGGGAAGAATTAAATGTATTAATATTCTTAATATGAATAATATTAAACAGGATAAAAGCTGGGAGTGGATAAGCAGGGCTTTTAATCGCAAATTCTGTACTATATATGGGAAAATACATGAGCAGATTATATCTAATTCAGGAGAGGCAGTAGAAACATTTTTATCAGGAATAGTTATAAATCATATGGGTTATTGTCTTGATGATGATGAAAGAAAAGTTAAGGCTGAACGAAATATAAAACTGCTTGTTAACAGACTTGATGAGATAAAGACTATACCAGAAGAATCTGCAGAACAAGAAATTCCATATATTTTATATCAGCTTGGTAAAAGTTACTATATGGAGAAAGAATATGTAAAAGCGTGCGATTATTTTTCTAAGGGACTTTCATATGATTTAGATACTAAGCTGGAATATGTTATCGATATGGTTGAAACATATGGATATGCAATGCTGAATTCCGGAGCGGAAAAAGAAGCAATGTCGTTTGTAAATATATATGATGAATTTGGAGATAGTGCGGATTTTAAATTTCTTATGGGTCTTATATATATGAAAAATGGCTTGTTTGATAATGCTGTTAAAGAATTTAAAAAGGCTGTACTTTATGAAAGCTGTAAGGTTGAAGGCGTGAATTCATATCAGGCATACTATAATATTGGAGTTATATATGAGTGCCTGGGATATAAGGACAAAGCCCTTGAATATTATGAGCGATGTGGTGATTATGAAAACGCACAGAATAGAGAGGCATATATAAAAAACAATTAGTTTTGGAGGACTATGATGGTAGATATTGATGGACAGGATTGTGAATCAATAATTAGGGATTTTTCAAAAGGTGCATTAGTCTGGTACAATTTCAGACAAGACAGCAGAATATTATATATATATTCCAGACAGGCAGATGAAGCGGTACTTGAACTGCTTGGAAGCAAGGGGAAAGTGGATGATTGCAGTGTAGAACAGCTTTTAAATAATCAGATTGCGGGTAATGCATATGATTATATAGTTGGAATTGATGTTATTGAAGAGAGTAGATATCCACAAAAGTTATTAAATATATGTCATGGATTGTTAAAGCCAGAAGGAAGGCTTGTTATTGGAACAGAAAATCGATATGCGATTAAGTACATATGTGGAGACAGAGACCCATATACTAATCATAGTTTTGATGGGATGGAGAATTACAGAAGGTTATCAGATGCAGACTGGGATTCTATAGCAGGCAGATGCTATTCTATGGCAGAGTTAAAGTTGATGCTTTCGCAGACTGGATTTGAGAATGATAAATTTTATTCTGTAATGCCGTCTTTGCAGGAGACGCAGCTTGTATATGCAGAAGGATATGAACCGGTTGAAGAACTGGCTATGAGGTATTTCCCTCTTTATAACTATCCGGATAGTGTGTTTCTTGAAGAACAGTACCTGTACACTGATTTAATAAAGAATGGCATGTTTCATAAAATGGCTAATGCTTACATTATAGAATGCAGCATGGACGGACGGTTAGATGATACCCTTCATGCAACCATATCACTTGACAGAGGACATGATAATGCGCTTGTAACCAGCATATGTGAACATGATGGAGTCAGAAATGTAATTAAGAGGGCTGTTTACAAAGAAGGAATACATAAACTTAAAGAGATGCAGGATAATCTTGATGATTTGCATACAAGAGGAATAAATGTAGTTGATTCATCTGTTGAGAATGATACATTTGTAATGCCTTATGTTGATGCTCCGGTTGCGATGAATGAATTAAAGGCTATTGCTAAAAAGGATAAAAATGCATTTTTAAAGGCAATGGATGATATGTATGAATTAATTCTTAACTCATCAGAGCATACAGGGGTATTATCTGAAAAAGATAGGAACAGTGCGGATGGAAGAGATGTTGGACCTGTACTTGCGAGAGGATATATTGATATGGTTCCACTCAATTGTTTTTATGATGAATCGGCTAAGGATTCTAAGAGCAGATTCATATATTATGACCAGGAATTTTATTTGGAGAATTGCCCGGCGAAGGCTGTAATGTATCGTTCAATAACAATTATATATGATGGCACAGATAAGGAATTTGAGAGGATTGTTCCAAGAAGGGAATTATTTGATCGATATGGATTATCTGAATGCGATGATATGTGGCAGCGTATGTCTTCAAGGTTTACAGAAACATTAAGAAATCAGAAGCCTTTAAGACCATATTATGAGAACAAGAGAATTGATGGAAGAATTCTTTATACTAACAGGGAAAAGATTAATTATAGTGCTAAAGAATATCAAAAAATTTTTGTTGATATATTTGATGGATTTGATGATTCTAAGAAGCTTATTCTTTTTGGCTCAGGAAGATTTACAGAAAGATTTTTGTTTCAGTTTGCAGGAGATTATAACATTTATTCTATTGTTGATAATAACAGTGCAAAATGGGGGACAACAATGCAGGGAGTGCCGGTTAACTCACCTGACATATTAAAGGATATTCCGGAAAAAGACAGACATATTATTATATGTATCAAGGGATATAATGGAGTTGTCAACCAGTTAAAGGACATGGGAATAACGGATTATCATATATATGATCCGGGAAATGATTATCCGAATAAGAAAAAAGAACATGTGGCACAAATACTGGCAGCAGGTCAGGGAAATAGTTCTGTGACAGGATTGGATAAATCGGACATAGATAAACCGTACAATGTGGGATATATAGCAGGGGTGTTTGATTTGTTCCACATAGGACATCTTAATATGTTTAAGCGGGCTAAGGAGCAGTGCAGGTATCTGATAGTAGGTGTGGTATCTGATGAAGGGGTAAGACTTAATAAGCAGGCTGAGCCTTTTGTGCCTTTTGATGAAAGAATAGAGATGGTCCGTTCATGTAAATATGTTGATGAGGCTATTAAATTGCCACTTGATTTCTGTGGAACGAGGGATATGTTTAAGATATATCATTTTGATGTACAATTCTCAGGAAGTGATTATGAACATGATCCGGCATGGCTTGCTGAGAAAGAGTTCCTGGAGAAAAATGGTTCTACTATGGTATTCTTTTCGTATACGCAGAGTACAAGCTCTACGAAGCTCAAGAAAGCGATTGAGAGCAAGATAAAACAATAAAATAATGAGATGACAAAGTGGGAAAAGAACATTGCTCTTTTCCCACTATTGCTATATACTCGTATTGTGAGAAGTGAAAGGAGGGGTTATATGGAATTCGTTACATCTATTCAGAAAGCATCGGAATGGGGAGTTACCAAGAGAATGGTTAATTACTGGTGTTCACTTGGAAAGATTGATGGGGCTGTCAAGGATGGTATACGCTGGAAGATTCCTATGGATGCAGAAAGACCTGACAGGTATGGACAGAGTCCTGTTCTTATAGATTATGTAGTAAGGATAGAAGGAAAGACTGTGAGTGTTGGCAATCAGAGTTTTGAAAGTATAAGAGAGAATGATTCTTTTTATGTGGATAAGACATCATTCATAGAACAATGGTGGGAATCTTCTGATTCAGTAACACTTATTACAAGACCAAGACGATTCGGTAAGACTCTTAATCTCAGCATGATGGAATGTTTCTTTTCACCAGTATATTACGGGAGAACTGAGCTGTTTGAGGGATTAAAGATATGGGAAAGTGAGAAATACAGGAATCTTCAGGGAACATATCCCGTGATATTTCTTTCGTTAGCCGGTGTTAAGAATGATAATTATGAAGGCGCAGTTCGTTCAATCAGATTTGAAGTGTCAGATTTATGCCGCAGGATAAAGCATAATCTTAATCTTGAGAAATTATCACGGGATGACAGGAATATTATTGAAAGCATGAGTGCAGACATCAGCGAAGATGAAATACTAACTGCTATTAAGTTGTTATCAGGTATACTTAGCCGGTATTATGGAAAGAAAGTAATTCTTTTACTGGATGAATATGATACTCCAATGATTGAAGCATATTTCAGCGGATACTGGGATAAGATGTATAAGTTTATGAGAATGTTTTTTAATAATGCATTAAAGACTAATTCTTATATAGAAAAGGCACTCCTTACAGGGATAACGAGAGTGAGCAAGGAGTCTATGTTTTCTGATATGAATAATCTTTATGTTGCTTCAATAACTAAGCACAGATATGAGACAGCATTTGGATTCACCGAGGCAGAGGTGTTTGCGGCTCTTGAACATGTTAACCTTGGTAAGTATAAGAAGCGTGTTAAACAATGGTATGATGGATTCGTTATAGGAAGATGCAGTGATATATATAATCCGTGGTCTATTACAAGATTCATTGATTCTGGTGGCGAGTTCGACACTTACTGGGCGAATACAAGCAGTAATGCTTTGGTCAGCTCTCTCATCAGCAAAGGCTCACGTACATTGAAATGCTCAATGGAAGATTTAATGAATGGAATTCCTGTTGAGGCTGTAATAGACGAGAATATTGATTTTGCATCATTGGAGTATGAGGATGCTGCTGTATGGGGACTTTTGTATACAACAGGATATCTCAAGGCGGACAGTGTACATGATGATGTATATACATTATCCCTTACGAATGTTGAGATAAATAAGATGTTTGCCAGAATGTTCAGAAAATGGTTTGCCAGAACAAGTGGAAACTTTGGTAATTTTCAGAAAGCCTTGATTAAAGGAGATATTGAGGAAATGAATTATTACATGAACATGGTAACCACTATGACATTCAGTTACTTTGACTGTGGTATGGGATATGGAATTATTGATGAAACAGAACGGTTTTATCATGGTTTTGTACTTGGCTTGATAGCTCAGCTATCAGATGATTTCTATATTACTTCTAACAGAGAAAGCGGAATCGGCCGATATGATATAATGATGGAATCAAAAGATAGAGAAAAGGATTCTTATATAATTGAATTCAAAGTGTTCGATAGCAGAAAGGATAAGAGCCTTGAAGAATGTGCTGCCAGGGCGTTGGAGCAGATTGAATGTAAAGAGTATGATAAGGCACTTGTGGCACGGCAGATAGAACCAGATAAGATTAGAAAGTATGGATTTGCTTTTGAAGGGAAAAGGGTGCTTATAAAAGGAGTATAGATATGGTTGTAATTTCGCATGATGAATCAATAGATATTGATACTGTACCGGAAGATATGCAGGTTGAATATGGCCCAGATATGTTTTATCAGGCAAGATTTATTATTGCAAAGCATGAATGTGCTGTTGCCAGAGATGATAAGCATAAGGTTCTGCTTAAGAATGAGGGGAATACTTATGCACATGCATATTGTTATAGTGGTGGGGCAGACATGTGGTTTTAACTGTCTGCATATTGTATTTGGAATGCCGCATGCTGAAACTATGAAAAAAGAAAAGCAATTTCTTCCATATCCAGAGCAGACGCTTGAAGTATTGGCGTGAGGAACAGATTGGGTTACATCCTGTTCTGTATGCGTATCACTTTGTAACGGAAAATGTTGGAGTTAGCAGTGATAAAGTTATGTATCTGATTATATTGGCGATATATATGACTAAGCTACCAGAGATACCAAGACAGAGTATTATGAAGATATGCCAATACCTGATAAGTACAAGTTTAAAGACGAGAATGACATTGAAGCTGTACAGTCATGCATAAGATATATCTGTGATAATTTCTATGAATCGCAGTGTGATTTTGAAGAATATAGGAAAAGAATTTCAATGGAAAAAGCATCCTTTTATAATGATATCAAAGAATTTGCAAAAATTTTTAATTTTTGATTTTAAGGGGTTAAGTATTTGAAATTAGCTCCGATATATAAAACATAAATCACAATGATAATAAAAATATGGTTTAATTATAGGAAGTTTTTATTTCAAGGAGGAATTTAATTATGGTAGTACAGCACAATTTATCAGCAATCAACACAAACAGACAGATGGGAGTTGTAACAAATGCTCTTCAGAAGTCTACAGAGAAGTTATCATCAGGATATAAGATTAACAGAGCAGCAGATGATGCAGCAGGTCTTTCAATCTCAGAGA
>ERZ838118.3151-NODE-3151-length-16239-cov-4.475346_pt1 | contig 16239 bp, 7 predicted proteins | sample MGYA00519863_ERZ838118 | MGnify/ENA primary metagenome ERZ838118 (study PRJEB31850, sample SAMEA3708827) | human gut metagenome | biome: human gut; feature: human-associated habitat; material: faeces | place: China | collected 2014 ...
CCCCTCTGCCCGGGCCCGCAGTGCGGCCCCGGTTTTTTTTGCGTGTTTTGGAAAAACCCCTTGACAAATGGAGGGAAAAGACTATACTATATTTGTGATGTTAATAGCATAGTTTTGTGTAAAGTTAATTTGGAATATGATTCCGTTATACGGAACCAAAAAAACGGCAGAACATTTTTGCCGGCAGACAAGAAAGGAAGTTCTATTATGAACGCAGCATATCTGACGCCTGCAATCACGCTCTTTCACGAAGACGGCAGCCTGGATTTTGAAAGCCAGGAGCACCTGTTCAACAATCTGATTGAAAACGGTGTTGACGGCATTTTGGTGGAGGGCAGCTCCAGCGAATTTTTTGCCATGCCCATGGACCAGCGCCGGGAGATGGCCAAGTTTGCCATTGAGACGGTGAACCGCCGGGTTAAGCTCATTATCGGCACCAGCCACATGGTGGCGGACGAGATTGTAAATTTCTCCAATTTCTGCCTGGATGCCGGGGCCGATGCCGTCATGATTCTGCCGCCCTATTACTTTCACTTCGGCGCTGAGGCGCTGCTGCAATACTACGACCGCCTGGCAGCTCAAATTCATGGCAATATCTACATTTATAATTTCCCCGACAACACCGGCTATACCATCTCGCCTCAAACGGTGCTGGCGCTGGCCAAGATCCATCCCAACATCGTGGGCATGAAGGATACTATTTCCGGTATGGATCACACCCGGGAGCTGATCAAGGTCGTCAAGTCACAGATCCCCTCCTTTGAGATTTATTCCGGCTTTGATGACAACTTTGCCCACAACGTGCTGGCTGGAGGCAACGGTTGCATCGGCGCTTTGAGCAACGTGGTGCCTGAGGTCTGCTCCGCCTGGGTGCGGGCGTTCCGGGAAAATGATCTGGACGGGATCGCCAGGGGACAGCAGACCATTGACCGCCTGATGGATCTCTATGCGGTCCGCAGCCCCTTCCTGCCGGTCATTAAAGAAGCCTGCAAGCTGCGCGGCGTGGTCGCCAGCAGCACCGGCACTTTCCCCATGCCCAACGCGACAGTGGAAGATGACGCCAAGATCCTGGAGCTGCTGCGCCGGGAGGGTGTTGAGTAAATTTCCTCTGCAAAAAGCAAAAAAGTGGCCCGCTGTATTCAGACAGCGGGCCGCTTTTTGAATATGGAAGGCCCAGGGAATCCGGGAGAGAAAGAGGCCCTCAGCGCATGGCGATGGTGCTCCCTGTTTCCGCCGCCAGATCGCCGGCGGTGATTTGCAGGTGGCAATGGCCTTTTCCGCATGGTGGAAGAAGGCGTAAGAGATATAGGCTGCTGCGGTATCGCCGTCCATGACAACGCTTTTTTGCTCATGTTTCATTTCCTTTCTAAGTCCTTATTTTCAGCCGCTGTCTGGGCTGTATAGGCAAGGGAGAAGGGAGAAACTCAAAAAGTTCCATAGTACGGACTTTAATTCCGGAATTTAAGACGAAAAAGATTCACAAGCAGCCTCTCTTATGGTATACTAATATCATAGGATTTTTCCGTTTATTTGCCAAGCATCTTAAAAAAATGAGCGTTTTGCGCGAAAGGAAGAGAAATATATGGCGAAAGAGCAAGTGTCCAGTATCCTCCGCGCCTTACAGATCCTGGAGTGTTTCATGGACAGAGAGACCGAATGGACGCTGAAGGCGCTGGTGGACCATCTGGATATGCCCTCTACCACGGTGTTTCGTCAGGTGTCCACGCTGGCGGAGCGGCAGTATTTGGTGCAGGACCCTGTCCGCAAGAGCTATCGGGTGGGGCCGCGGCTGATGCTGTTGGCCAGTGCGATTCTGGGTCAATCGGACCTTCGGCGGGTGGCCAGGCCGGAGCTGGAGCACCTGAGCGACACTGTGCATGAGACCATTAATCTCAGCGTGTTGCTGGAGCACGATATTTTTTATCTGGATAAAGTGGAGACCCACCGCTCCATTGTCTGCAACACACAGATTGGCGGCCGGGCGCCGGCCTATGCCACCAGCAGCGGCAAGGCGATGCTTTCCTGCCAGAACGAGGCATACATCGACGATTACTGCCAGTGGATGAACCGCAAGGCTTATCCGCTGACCAGCAACACCATCACCGATTCCGACCAGCTGCGTTCCCAGCTGGTCCAGGCCCGGCTCAACGGATATGCCATGGATGAGGGTGAGATTGAAGCGGGGCTGATCTGCGTGGCGGCGCCGGTCTATGATATGAACCGCAAGGTGGTGGCGGCTGTGAGCATTTCCGGCCCAGATTACCGAATGCGGGAGGATCAGGAGGTCATGATCCGGGAGGCGCGGCAGACGGCGCATAACATCTCGCGTCTGCTTGGCTATCGGCTGTAAAACGAAATATAAGGAAACGATTGTCCTGGTCATGTTATGCCGCTAAGAAAATTATCTGGATGTGTAATGACTGAAAAGCCTTCCTTAATCTGATGCCCTGGTCCGAGAACCTACCCGATGTCTGCAAGAAAGCACCCTGACAAAATGCCGGAAGCCACTCTCTGGTGGCTGTCGGCATTTTAGTTATTTATCGCTTACATCGCGCCTATCAGGGCAAATAAGGGCGTCAGCCTGTATCATGCAAAGCGAGGCCACCGGGTGATTTCCGGTGGCCTCATGCTCTGCTCATGAACGGTATTCTGTTGATGCCCCTCTGCGGGGGTGCCTTTACAGGCGCAGGGGTTTTATGCTGCCGGAATCATTCCGTCCCGACAGCTCCCGGCAGGGCTGAGCTGCCAGGAGCTGTCCGATTCAGAATTACTGATACAGTACCTTGTCGCAGAAGTTCTTGATGACCTGTGCGACCTGAGCTCTGGTAGCCATATCCTTGGGATTAATGGTGGTGTTGGTCTTACCCTTCATGAGGCCAACGCTGACTGCCCAAGTCATATCCTCCAGGGCCCAGCTGCTGATCTCATCATAGTCGGTATAACGTCCCATCCAGTTCTCATTGCTCATGTCAAGGGAAATACCGCAGTAATCGCAGTAGCGGCGCATCATAGCAGCCATCTGCTCACGGGTAATATCCTTCTTGGGCTGGAAGGTACCATCCTCGAAGCCCTTTACAATGCCTGCTTCCACGCCCCATGCAACATAAGGTGCATAGTACTTATCGGAAGACACATCGCTGAAGGTGCTCTCGCCGGAGTAGTGATCCACGTCAACGCCCGCCATACGACCCAGTACGGTAACAAACATACCACGGTTCATATTCATGTTGGGCGTAAACAGGCCACCGCCCGTTCCGTTGAAGTAGCCACGATCTGCTACGAAGGTAACTGCCTCATAGTACCAGCTGTCGGTACGAACGTCGGTAAAGTAGGAGGAACCCTGCACAACAAAGTTCACAACAATGTCAACGTCCTCATCGGGCATCTGGAAGGTGTAGGTGCCGCAGTATGCAGCATCCATGGAGATTCTGCTGACTGCGATTGCTCTGCCGCTCTTTCCGGTAACAGTGACGTTTTCAATTCTGTATCCATCCTCAGGATCTGCGGTGAATACAACATTGTCGCCATAGTTGGCCGCCTCACCGGTGGTGATGGTAATGGTACCATGTTCCGTGCCAGTGAAGGAGATGGCATGGGTATATGCATTGTGGTTGTTGATGGTGTACTGCGCGGTAATGGACATATCCGAGGTGATGCTGCTGAAGTCCTGATCCCAGCCCTTGAAGGTATAGCCTTCATACTCGGGATGTGCCGGCTCCTTGGCAGCGTCCAGATAGTCGATCCACTGGGTATCCAGCGTAGTACCGTCATAATCTCTGAATACAACCTTGAAGGTGTGCTTTGCAAATTCAGCTGTGATTGTGACGTTTTCGGCGGGCATGGTGAAGTAGTACTTGCCGTCCTTGGCCTTGTCTACATTGTAGACCTTGCCGCTGTCGCCGGTAACTACCACGCCCTTGAGGTCGTAGCCATAACGCGCGGTAACCGTAGCGCTCACATTGTCGCCAATGGCCGCAACCTTCTTGGAAGGTGTTACGGTGCCGCCGTTGGTTTCGCCGATCACTGCGGTCTTCACATCATAGCCGGTCTTCACCAGAACGACCTTTACCGTCACATCGGAAGCAGGCATCGTAAAGGTATAGCTGCCGTTTCCGTTATCCCGGATGGTGGCTTCTGCGGAATCAACAGACTTGATCTCCCAGCCCTCATCGGGTGTGACAGTCAGATTGACCGTATCCTTATAGTCGTAGCCATAGGACAGGGTATCCTTCTCGTCCAGACGGATTTCGCCCTTGCCGGTCAGTTCAACGTTTACGAGATAGTTGATCTCGGTAAAGGTTGCAACCACATGGACATCGCTGGCCGGCATTACGAAGGAGTAGGTGCCGCCTGCAACCAGATCGGAAGGCTTACCGGTAAAGGTAATGGTCTGCATCTTTCCGGCTGCATCGGTATAGGTTGCCACGACGCTCTTGATCTGATAGCCCTCCAGCGGAACCACCTGCACAAAGGCATTTGCACGGTAAGCCACATCAGGCGTATCCACGGTAACCGTACCGTTGGGATCTGTCGTGTCGTCCACCACATGGTAGGTGATCGCCTTAAAGGTTGCCTTCACAATTACATCGTAGTTGGGCATGATGAAGGTTGCGCTGCCGCCTGCCTTCACATCGGAAATCTGTGCAAACAGATCCTCCACCTGATCACCGGTGGCCTTGTTCAGGACCTCCAGAGAAGTCAGCTCATAGCCGGTCTTGGGTGTTACGGTAACCTTGACCTCCTTGGTGTATGCTACCGCAGAGGAATCGGTCACAACATCGTCAAGGCGGATATCGCCCTGTGCCTTGTTGTAATCCGTGGTGATCTGATAGGTGATGGGCTCAAAGGTTGCGGTCACTTCCACGTCTGCCGCAGGCATGGTGAAGGTATAATCGCCGCCCAGAACCTTATCGGGGGTGGTCTTCAGGGTGATGGACTGCTCCTTGTTGTTCTCGTCCACATAGGTGGCCTTGAAGGAAGCGATCTGATAGCCGGCCTCCGGTACTACGTTGACCGTTGCGGTATCCTTATATGCCACATTGGGCTGGGCAATGGTCACAGTGCCATGGGCATCTGCCGCAGTCTTATCCGTAATCGTGTAGACAATCTCCTTGAAGGTTGCCTTCACTGTCACATTGGATGCGGGCATCGTGAAGGAAGTAGAATCCACATTGGTATCTGCCAGCTGAACATTTACAGGATCGCCGGTTGCGGGATCGGTGTAAATGTACTCCAGATAGGTCAGCTCATAGCCAACCGCAGGAGTAATGTTGACAGTTACAGTGGAGTCGGTGTCAGCATCTACCGTCTTGGCATCAAAGCCGTTGAGGGTGATCTGTCCCTGACCTGCCACGACCGTGCCGCTGACCTTAAAGGTCATGGGCTTGAAGGTTGCATTGACCTTGACCTGGGTTCCGACCTGAACCGCAGGCATCTGGAAGGTATACTTCACAGGTGTCGTTCCGGCATGGTCTACCGCCGTCTGTGCTTCTACAGTCAGGTCAATGTTCTGCTGGGTGCCGTCTACTGCGGTATAGGTGGCCTTCACCTGATCCACCATGTAGCCGGTGTCGGGCACAGCAATGAAGCTGCACTCTCCCTTATAGAACTGGCTGAGTGTTTTGCCGTCTGCAAACTGGCCGTTGGGGCCGCTTGTATAGGCAATCATGTATTCGTTCTCTGTGTACATTGCCTTGATGTCCGTAACCTTGGCGATGGTAAAGTCTTCCGCGGTATTGGACGGGCCTGCCACAGTGGGCTCGGTGTCATCAGACTGCCAGCCGATGAAGTTGTAGCCGGGACGCTCCGGCAGCCGGGTGGCTGCTCTTGCTACATTCGGATGCTCACCGAACTTTACAGTTTCGGTATAGACTACCTTGTTGTCATAGTCCAGGAAGGACACCAGATAATGCTCCTGAGAATACTCCGCAGTCACCGTTACATTGGCCGCAGGCATCTTGAAGTAAACGATGTACTGGCTCACAACTTCCTGATCGGTATTGATGATCTTCTTTACCTGGGTGGGATCGATCCGCTGGGTCTCGCCGTTTTCTTCATAAGTGATCTCAAAGTTGGACAGGCCATAGCCTCTCTTGCCCTCGAACTTCACATATACGCCGTCGCCCACATGCACGCCTGCCAGATTGGTCTCTGCCAGAGTCGCCTGTGTCTTACCCACAGAGGTAACGCCGGTATTCGCCGTTGCGGCATTGCTGGTCTCTACGTCTACGGTATACTCCAGTGCCTCAAACTCGGTGTCTACATAGACATCATAGGGCGGCATATTAAAGGTATATACGCCATCCGCCGTATACTGTACGTCAACAGCGGGAGCATAATCTACGCTATAGTCTGCGCCCAGCTCAGCCTTCCGCTTTTCCTCGGCGGCAACCTTCACGGAATTATAGTATTCCACAGTGCCGTCTTCATTGGTCAGCCGGAAGAACGGTGCCGTGACCTTTGCGGTGTAGCCGTTGCCCCAAGCTGCGGTTCCCTCTTCGATCTTAATCCGATAGCCTGCGTCAGGCTTTACGGTGACCTTCGCCTGAGAATCGGCCAGGAAGGACGCAACATTGGTATTGGTGTTGCCCACATATACCTTGCCGCCGGTGTACTCCGGCTCTGCAATCACGTTATAGGTCTTCTGGCTGAACTCGCAGGAAACCGCAACGCTGGATGCGGGCATCTGGAAGCGATAAGTATACTTGTCGCCGTTATGGCCGGTATACTTGAGCGCAACAGGATTGCCGTTTTCGTCTTCCACCTTGAGGGTATCCAGCACCGGCTTGTAGCCGTCGGCCGGAGTCAGCGCAATGTCAATATAGTCGCCTACATTGGCAGTAATTACGCCATCGCCATAGGTGAGATCGGTGTCATGCTTTACCTGGATCTTGCCGTTCTGTGCTGCCAGCGGCGTAACCGTATAGTCGGTCTTTGCGTATTCTACCGCTACCGTCACATCGGAGGACTGCATCACGAAGGCAATGTCTACGTTACCGGTGCCGGGGACAATATCCTTGAGCGTATTGCCTGCTGCATCGTTCACGTAGGTGGTCTGTCCCTGCTGATTGGTGTAAGAAACGCTGTAGCTCTTTACATACCAGCCGTCTGCAGGAACCACTGCAACCACGACCTCCTCGCCCTGTGCTACAGGGAGATTGGTGGTGGTATTGCCGTTGATGGTGTAGTCACCACCCTCGGCGGGATCCTCGGTCACCTTTACATTAAAGGTCTTTGCCTGTGTGTAAACGGCGATTTCAACGTCCTCTGCCGGCATGGTAAATCCATAGGTATATTCGCCCGTGGTCTTATCATAGGCCTTCAGCTCAGTCTTTACCACCGTTGTGCTGCCGTTCACGCCTCTGACTGCCACACCGGAAACCAGATAGTCGTACTCCGGCTTCACAGTGATCTGTACCTCACGGTCAGTGGCAGAGGTCAGGGTTCTGTCAGGTGTAGCCTTGAAGTCCACAGACCCGTTGGCATCCGCTACCGTGATGGTCTCCAGATGTGCATCGCAGTCTGCCGCACGCTGTACGGTATGTGCATCTGCCTCATAAGCTGCCCGAATGACAGTATCCTGCCGCACCTGAGAGGTGCTGGTAAAGATCGTACCTTCGCCCTTGATGACATCCCACTGCTGGAACTGATATCCTGTTCTCAGAAGTGCTAGCTCATAGGCCGAAAGGTCTACCGTATCGCCGGACTCCACCGGCACGGTATCAATGAGATTATTGTTATAGTCCAGAATGGTCAGGGTGTATGCGTTCTTCACAGATGCCGCATAGATCGTCACATTGGCCTCAGGCATGGTGAACTGATAGTTGTCGTTCGCCGCGTCATAAACCAGCGGGATCAGTGCGCCCTTATCGGTCTTTGCATAAACGCTGCCTACCGTGTAATCCTGAACTGCGTCAACCTTTACCTCAACGTTTTCGCCCACGTCAGCCTTATCCACAACATCAATCGTGGTATAGGCATCGGGACTCTTGCTGATGGTATAGGTCTTCTGCACTGCAACAATGTGCAGCCAAGCTTCCGCTGCGGGCATCTTAAAGGTGTACACACCGTTCTTCTCGGTGAGCAGAACCTTGGTGGTCACATCGCCCTCGTTGGTGGTATAGTACACCTCAGAGATCGTGTAGCCGGCCGCTGCAGCCGCAGTCAGGGTCACCTCTGTACCTGCATCGATCTGTGCAACATCGGAGTTGGGGATGGGATATGTAGTCGTTCCAACCTTCAGTTCGCCGGTTGCATTCAGGCCCTGAATGTGCAGCGTGTAGGTTTCGCCCAGCCACTGTGCAATGTAAACGACCTCGTCGCCTGCATCGCCCATGATCCGGACGTTGCCGCCGGCTGCAACAGACGGAGTGGATCCGTTGTTCTGGGTCTCCAGCTGCCAGCCGTCAAACCGGAAGCCGTCCTTGGTGGGTGCGCCGGGTGCCGCAACATAGTCGCCGCTGGACACGCTCTGCCAATCCACCATATGGCCATCGCCATCGAAGAACTTGACAATTACCTTGTCATCATTCTTCTCCCAGCGAGCCGTAAAGGTCGCATTGCCTACTACCTGATATGCCGCTTCTGCCGCATAAACAAGTCCGGTGCTCTTTTCCTGCCAGCCCAGGAAGGTATAGCCGTCCTTGGTGGGTGTTGCAGGCAGGTTGATGGTGGTGCCATAGACTGCATTCTGAACGCCTGCATCCGGCTCTCCGCCGTCCATGACATAATTGATGGTGTAGCTGATCGGTCCGTAAACAGCAGTATAGGTGCCATCGGCAGTGGTATCTACCTTATTGCCAACTCTGATCTGAGCAACGCCCTTCTCCCAATACTGGAAGGTGTAGCCCGTCTTGGCAGGCGCCTCAGGAGCAAGAAGATCGCTGCCATAGTCCACGGTTTCCGTGCCGACAACGGCGCCGTCTGCCACAAACTTGACGGTGACCTGCTGTGCTTCCCACTGTGCCGTAAAGCTGGCATTGCCCTTGATCTGGTAAGCGGCCTTAGCGGGATAATGGGCCCCGTCATCGCCGAGCCAGTATGCAAAGGTCTTTCCGGCCTCTGCCGCAGCAGGCTCCGGCATGGTGACGGACTCGCCATATGCGCCGGTAATGCTGTCTGCCTGATCGAAGGTCAGCGTATAGGTATCCGCCTCAAAGTGCGCATATACCACAGTCTCTGCCTTGATCTCTGTGTCAAAGTCATAGGTAGTGTTGCCGTTTTCATCGGCATACCAGCCCTTGAACTGAGCGCCAGCCTTCTTCGGATCGCTGGCAGGCTGGGATGCAGTCTTGCCCACATATACCAGCTGGATATCATAGATCTGGTCAGGATCCGCTTCGTCCACAAACTTCACGAGGAAGTAGTCATCTTCCTTGCTGGTAAAGTGTACGGCGATCTCCACCTCATCATCGGGCATTGCAAATGTATAGTGGTAAACATAGTTGCCATCCGCATTCTTCTCAATGCCTTCGAGATTCACGGTCACAGCCTCGCCGCCCTTGGTGGTCACGGCTGTGTCCTCAAAGTAGTAGCCTTCCTTGGCGGTTACATCGAACTTCACCTGCTGGCCATACGCCGCCTTTGCGGTAGGCGTGGGGTTCACAAGCTCAGCGCTAACGATGTCGGACTGTGCCGGCTCGCCATTGATATAGACCACAGGAGTCCCAACGGTATACTCTTTTACGGTATATTTTGCAGTCAGAACAAGGTTGTCGGTAACAGGCGCTGTTACATCGTATTCCGCATCGCCCAGATACCATTTGCCATTCTCATAGCCCTTCTTGTCGGGAACCGTCTTGGTAATGGTCTTGCCGTGCTCTACCGTCTCCGTATCAATGAACGTACCGTCTTCATGCTGATACTTGACCTCACAGGTCTTTGCAGCGGTAGTCGCCGTAATGGTCACATTGGAGGCAGGCATGGTGAACTCATAGGTTACCGTGCCATCAGCCGCAGTTTCCTTTACTGCCGGAGCAATCGCCGCTAGGGTATCGTCCTCAGGGGTGACAATCGCACCGGAAACCGTTTTGCCCTCTGCAGGCGCTACAGTAAAGGTGACCTTCTCGCCAGCCTGAGCAGTCTGGGCCGCAGTGATCGTTGCAGCCTGATCGGAAGCAGCCGTGATCGCATACGCCTGATCCGTAAACTTGGCCGTCAGGGTCAGATCATCGGTCACCGGTGCATTGAAATCATATTTGTCGTTGCCATTGTACCAGCCGTCAAACGTGGCACCGGTCTTTGCCGGAGTGTTGGCGGGTTCTTCCGCAGTCTGGCCGTCCTCTACCAGCTGATAGTCAAACAGGCCGTCCTCGGTAACGAACTTCACAGCATGGCCCTCTGCCGCAGTCTGTGCGTCGATGGTCACGTTGGAAGCAGGCATGGTGAACTGATAGGTGATCTTGCCGTTTTCGTCAATGTCGAGGGTGCGAATATCCACAGCATTGCCGTCAGCGTCCTTCACCACAGAGTTGGCGACCTTCCTGCCGGTTTCGGGGGTCACGGTGTACTCTACCGTGTCACCTGTGGAAGCAAGATAGTCATTCTGGGGCTGCGATGTCACCGTTGGGCCTGCAGGCTGACCATTGACTTCTGTAACCTCAATGATATCGGTATCATTCCGATGTACTGTATAGTTGTCGCTATAGAAGCTCGCATAGTACACCAGATCTGCGTTCACAGTCACGGGCGCTTCGCCCAACCGCTCTCCGGTTGCGCCAACACCGCTGAACCAGCCCTCAAAGACATAGCCGGCATCGGGAGTCAGCGTGGGAGCATTAGCCTTGGTAATGGTGTCGCCATCAGTCACCGTGATCGTGCCCGCCACATTGTTGCCGTTCATGAAGGTGACGGTATGGGTGCCCGGCTGCGCCGTGGCAGTCACCGTAACACTGACATTTTCCGCAGGCATGGTGAAGCTGAAGCTTCCATCCTTGTTGTCCGTCACTGTAACGTCCATTCCGCTCTCTGTCTGAGCCTTCACAGAGTCTGCATCCAGTGTATAACCGCCATCCGCAGTCACCGTAAAGGTCACGGTCTGTCCCTGGGCATAGCTGCCGCCGAGATCGGTCACTTCAACGTTTTCGCCCTTGGCATATGTAGCCTGATAAACCGGGGAAACGGTTCCGCCAATGGTGCCGCCGTTTACTTCCAGAGACTGGTTCCCGGTTACGTCCCCATCGATCTGTCCATTCGTTACCTTGACAATGTCGCCCGTAACACTGCCGCTAATGGTACCGCCGGAGATCGTGATGGTATCCTCACCAGCTGCATCCGCCGCATTGGGATGCTTCATTACATTTTGCAGCGTACCGCCGTTGATCGTGGTTTCGGTTGTATCGCCCGCATCGCCCTCAATCACAACAGAGGCATCCTCTGCAATGCTGCCGCTGTTCATGGTAAAGCTTGCGCTTCCACTACCATTGGCATCTACGTTGACGCCGCCCCAGCCGTTGCCGCTGGTTGTCAGCCCAGTGGCCTCTACCGTGGAACGGTTCACCAGAATACCATATCCGGTATTGCCGGTGGATGTTACATCATTCAGGGTCGCCGTAGCGCTGTATGCCTGAACGCCATGCTTCGCATAGCCGTTGCCATTCACAGTCAGGTTCTGAATGGTTGCATTTGCGCCATTCACCACCAGAAGCAGTGTAGCATTCTGGCTGCCATTCGTGGCGTTCAATGCATAGCCTGCGCCATCTATCGTAATGCTTTTATCCACTGTGATTGCGCCACTGTTCGCCGCTGTTCCGGACATATCTACGTCAATGCTGCCAGTCAGCGTGATCGTATCGCCATCGCTTGCATTGGCGATTGCGTCCAGCAGATCCTGCTGGCTGCTGACCGAAGCATCTGCCGCAAATACCGCCGTAGGCAGCATGGACATGAGCATGCATACTACCAGCAGCATACTCAAAATTCGCTTCTTCATAGCTTTCCTCCTTAATCAAGAGAGTTCCGGCGGTACATCCTTCTTCACGTTCCCGTTCCAGTGATCTACCACCATTTTCCATCCAGGCGCAGTTGGGCAGACTGCGCCTATGATTACAATCAATATAATTTATAGTCCGTCTTCTGTCAATCCATCCTAAGTATGAGTTTCGGTACTTTTTTCTGGTTTTTACTGTTTTTCTGACACGCCGTGTCCGGGACAGCAGAAAACAGGCCGCAGCGCCCCAATCGCAGCGCCACTGCCTGTCTATACATTATATATATAATAGCACTGTTAAACCAGCACAGATGCATCGCCGCCAACATCGGTCTTCTCCTCCAGCAGCAGTTCCTTGAACCGGCGGAATGCAATGGACTGATTCCGCGCCGCATTCTCCACCAGTGCGATCTGCCGATCCGGGATGCTCTGGGACAGCTTGATCTCATACAGCTCTCCTCTGGTCAGCGAAGGCTGTGCCATAGGCTCCGGCACAAAGCCGATCCCAAGATTGTAGCGAACCATGGGGATCACCTGATCCATGGTAGCCGCCTCCATATCCACCCGGAAGGAGAGGTCATGCTTGGAAAACTGCCGCTGATAAAACTCATAGGTGCTGGTCCCAAGTCCCAGACAAACAAAGGGCATGGACGCCACATCCTTCAGGCTCCGCACCTTGGATGCCAGATTCCGGTAGTTGCTGCCGCCCACCAGCACCTCCCGAAAGGACATCAGCGGTGTGATCTGAAGCAGCGGGCCGCTCTGGCAGGGCGTTGTAATCACAGCGCAGTCCGTCCTGCGCTGCGCAAGGGTCTGGATGGCCTGCGGCGATGTATCGTTGGTGATCCGCAGCTGAATGTTGGGGAACCGTTCATGGAAATCCGCCAGCTTCTTCATCAGCAGAAGATGCAGCGCCGTTTCGCTGGCGCTAATGGAAATCACACCGTTTTCCAGTCGGCTGTCCTTTCGCAGCTCTTCCTCCCCTGCGCTCAGCTGATCGTAGGCCAGCCGCACATGGGCAAAGAGCTTTTCCCCCTCCGGGGTCAGCGTAATGCCCCGATTGGAGCGGAGAAACAGGCGGCAGCCCAGCTCCTGCTCCAAATTGTTCATGCACCGGGTCACATTGGGCTGGTTGTTACCCAAAACCGCCGCCGCCCGGGTAAAGCTGTGCTGCTGGGCCACATGGTAAAAAATACGGTAGTAGTCATATGGAACTGCCATATAATTGTCCTTTCTGCCATATATTTTTGGTATGTTAATGATACGAATTATACATTTTACATCTTGCTAATTAAACAGTATAATACCTGCGTCTTAGAATTGCAACCCTAATGAGAAGATCTTTTTACATTCCAGTTTGCTTCCGGGGCTTGCAGGAAAGGAGTAAACCTATGAAACATAAAAAGTTTCTGATTGGATGGATTGCAGTCGTTGCCATACTGGCCGTGGCCAGCATTATGGTTCCCTCCCCCGCCAGTCAGGAGACCATACAGGAGGCCATGCGGGATGCGGTTTTGCATGAAACCGGCCGAGTCAGCCTGTTTGGTCTGAAAAATGTGAATCCCGGTCTGATCTCCGGCATGGTCGTCACGGCTTTTCTGCTGATCGTTGCCGCACTGATCCGAATTTTCGTGATTCCGCACTTCAAGTACGTGCCCGGCAGACTGCAAATGCTGTTGGAGCAGGCGGTGAACCTGTTTGACAATCTGGCAAAGAGCAATTCGCCCCATCGGAACGGCTTTCTTGGTGCCTACATTTTTGCCGCAGGCGTATACATCTTTGTAGGGACCCTGTTTGAGCTGTTCGGTGTACAGGCCGTCAGCATCAGCGGCGCATCCATTACATTGCCCGCTCCCCTGTCCGATGTCAATGGCGCCATTGCACTGGGCTGCCTGTCCTATCTTGTAATCCTCTCCGGCGGTATTGCCGGGAACGGCCTCAAGGGCGTTGGCAGTACGCTGAAGGAGTTCTCCCTGCCCATCTCCATGAGCTTCCGTCTCTTCGGCGCACTGCTCAGCGGCCTTTTTGCTGCGGCCTTCGCCACGGGCCACGCGGTCAGAGTTGAACCGCACCGCCACCACGAAATGCTTGTCGTGATCCGGGCCGGACTCGCTTTCTACTACATAGCTCAACCGCTCTTCCGGGTTCTGCTGCACGATCTCCTGCAGGCGGGTCTTGTAGTCAGCCTCGGCGTGCTTGCCCTCGGTGATAAAGGGCAGGATGAAGCTGCGGGCCACATCCATGCCGCCATCCAGATACAAAGCCGCGATCAGCGCTTCAAACGCATCGGACACAACGCTGGGGCGGTTGCGTCCGCCGCAGCGCTCTTCGCCGCGGCCAAGGCGCAGGTACTCGCCCAGATCGATCTCCTGCGCGAACTGGAACAGTGCACCCTCGCTGACAAGGCTGGCGCGGATGCGGGTCAAATCGCCCTCCGGCCGGTCGGCATAGGCGTGGAACAGATAATCTGCCGAGACGATCTGCAGCACGCTGTCGCCCAGAAATTCCAGCCGCTCGTTGTGCTTGACCGGGGTGCGGCTCTCGTTGGCATAGCTGGTATGGGTGAGCGCGATCTCCAGCAGCTCCGGGTTTTTGAACTTATAACCAATAATTGTTTCCAACTGATGGCTCATATGTTTTAGCTCCCTTATTGATGGTCAGCATCCTCGCCCTCTCAGGCTCACGTCCGTTCGCCAGCTCCCCCAAAGGGGGAGCCCTTGGCAAATCGATGCAGTCTGCACGAACTGCCAAAGCCTCTCACCCTGGGAGAGGTGGCATTGCGAAGCAATGACGGAGAGGGCAAGCCCGCTTCCCTTATTCCTCAGTTTTCTGTGCCGCAGCCAGCTCGTCCAGCGCAGACTGCATGGTGCCGCACAGATCGTTCTCCACGCAGATCTTTGCCTGACGGATGGCGTTCTTGATGCCCTTGGCCTTGGAAGAGCCGTGGGCCTTGATGACCGGCTGCTTGGCCCCCAGGAAGGGTGCGCCGCCGTACTCCTCGCTGTCCATCTGGTGCTTCAGGTCTGCCACGCTGCCCTTGAGCAGCAGATAGGCCAGCTTGCCGCCGAGGTTTGCGAGGAACATTTGTTTCAGCATGCCCAGCAGCATTTTTGCCACGCCCTCGGTCAGCTTGAGGATCACATTGCCGGTAAAGCCGTCGCACACCACAACGTCCACTTCGCCACCCGGCACATCGCGGGGCTCGATGTTGCCCACAAAGCGGATGCCGGGGGTGGTCTTGAGCAGCTGATGGGCTTCCTTGAGCATGGGGGTGCCCTTGCTCTCCTCCGCACCGTTGTTAGCGAGCGCCACGCTGGGGTTGCGGCGGCCCTCCACCTTATTCACATAGCAGCTGCCCATCACGGCAAAGGCTGCCAGCATCTCAGGGCGGCACTCCACATTGGCACCGCAGTCCAGCAGCAGATAAGCCTGCTTTTTGGCGGGCACCATGGTAGCCAGAGCCGGGCGCTTGATGCCCTTGAGGGTGCGCACGATCAGGCTTGCGCCCACATGCAGCGCACCGGTGCTGCCGGCGGAAACAAAGGCATCACCCTTGCCGTCTTTCAGCATGTTCAGGCCCACCACGATGGAGGAATCCTTCTTCTGGCGGATGGCACGGGCAGGCTCATCGCACATGTCGATGACCTCGGTGCAGTTCACCAGCTCAATGCCGTCCAGCGGGATGCTGTTTTCCTGTGCGGTCCTGCGCACCAGCGCTTCGTCGCCCACACCTACGACGGTGATGCCGTACTCTTTCACGGCCTGTGCGGCACCCTCCAGCACAGCCAGAGGGGCGTTGTCGCCGCCCATCATGTCCACGATAATCTTCATAGCTTTTCTCCCTTCTTAAAGAGAAGTTTCATCCAGCCAGTGCTGGAAGCTGGCAACAGCGCGCTGAGCCTGTGCCATGTAACGCAGGCGCTTGTCCCGCGGGCGGCTCTCCTCCGGCAGCGGAGGAAGGATGCCCATATTCGCGCCCATGGGCTGGAAGTGCTTGTTCTCGGTGGTCAGGTACTGCACCAGTGCGCCGCACATAGTATCCACAGGCGGGGCGGGCAGCTCTTTGCCTTCCAGCCGGGCATACAGGCTGCGGGCCGCCAGCAGGCCGCAGGCAGCGCTTTCCATATAGCCCTCAAAGCCGGTGATCTGCCCTGCAAAGAACACATTGGGGTGTTCTTTCAGGCACAGCTGGGCGCTGAGCACCCGGGGCGCATCGAGAAAGGTGTTGCGGTGCATAACGCCATACCGCACGAACTCGGCATTTTCCAGCCCGGGGATCATGCTGAACACCCGCTTCTGCTCGCCCCACTTGA
>ERZ838118.3158-NODE-3158-length-16184-cov-16.722363_pt1 | contig 16184 bp, 13 predicted proteins | sample MGYA00519863_ERZ838118 | MGnify/ENA primary metagenome ERZ838118 (study PRJEB31850, sample SAMEA3708827) | human gut metagenome | biome: human gut; feature: human-associated habitat; material: faeces | place: China | collected 2014 ...
CTGCGCAGCAGCTACATGATGCTGCCCGGCCGCATTCTGGACGAGCAGGAGCAGTTCTATTTCTATTCCTCCTGTCTGGCCGCAGCACAGGGCTGCCCTGTGACTGTGCGCACCTTCGATTTTGGCGCCGACCGCACCATGGCGGACGCCTATCAGGGGGTGCAGTCCTCCAAGCTGGGGCTGCGGGGCATCCGCAACAGCCTGCGCCAGCCCCGCCAGTTTGAGACCCAGATCTGTGCCCTGCTGCGGGCCGCGGCCCGCGGCCCCCTGCGGGTGATGTTCCCCATGGTGACCGATGTGGAGGACTGGGACGCCGCCATGCACATCGTGGAGCACTGCCGCCAGAGCCTGCGGGAGCGGGGCGTGCCCTTCAACGAAAAGACCCCCTTCGGCGTCATGCTCAGCGTGCCGTCGGCCTGCCTGACTGCGGAGGAATTCGTGGCCCACGGGTGCGATTTTCTGGTCATCGGCACCAACGACCTGACCCAGTACACCCACGCCGCCGACCGGGAGCTGGCCAGCGCAGAGCGGTATTACCGCCCCGCCAGCCCGGCCATGAAAAAGCTCATCACCATGGTCATGGAGACGGCAAAGGCCGGCAGCGTGCCGGTGACCATCTGCGGCCTTGCCGTGGGCAACCCGGTGAATACGGTGCAGTATCTGCAGATGGGCCTGCGCAGCTTCTCGGTGAGCCCGCAGAACCTGCTGCACACCAAAAAGGCTCTGCTGGAAGCCGACGCCCACCCGGACGACACCGAGCTGGAATAAAGCGATAAAAGAAAGGGGCTGCTGCACGCTGTGCAGCAGCCCCCTTTGTTTGGGGAACCTGCCGTGCAGCTTGCGGAACCGCACAGCAGGGGGAGATGGCTTTTAATCAGTTCATGCGGCGGCCTTTGCGGTCCAGCACAAAGCCTGCGGCCAGCAGGAACAGACCGCTGAGGGCGCTGCCTGCCACTGCCAGCCAGTTTGCACCGGTCTGGGGCAGGGCGGCGGCAGAAACGGCAGCTGTGGCAGCCGCTTCCGGCTTTGCGTCCTGCACGGCGTTCTGGGCAGCCGCAGGGGTCACAGCGGCATCTGCCGGGGCAGCGTCAGCCTGCACGGCGTCCGGAGTCACGGCGGGGTCTGCCGGGGTCACCTCCGGGGTGGACGGGACGTCCGGGGTGCTGGGCGTGCTGGGCTTGTCGGGGGTGCTGGGCGTGTCCGGCGTGTCCGGAGTTTCCGGGGTGCTGGGCGTGTCCGGCACGATTTTGGGCAGCACCACATGCTTGGTCTGGCCGCACTTGTCAATGCTGCAGATGTAGTCTGCATAGCCGTCCTTTTCCAGCGTGGGCTCCACGACCTTGCCCACCAGCTTCCAGTCGTGCAGGTCCTCGTCCTTCAGGTCGCTGGTGTCGATGGTCTCGTCCATGTACTTGCGGTTGTGGACGACCTTGTAGAGGTCACCTTTGTCTTTGTCAGAGAGGGTGTGCTTCTGAGCGCCATGAAATGCAAATATATCAAGTGTTTTGGGCGCATTAAAAGTGGCAGTGCCCAAAGGAGTGTTGCGGTAGGAATTGATGATGGCAGCATTGTCTTCGCCCAGATTGGAAGAGCCATCCTCGTTGTATTCTGCGCCCTCAGATGGGCTGGTTCTATATTTGTTTGCAGAATCGTCGTAATGACGGGTGCCGATATTTAATAGGGGGTCACTGCCGGTCGTGTAGGTATTTACGGTCGTTTTTCCGGTAGAGCTGTCGATCGTAAGGTCCAAATTGCCATTAACTGTGCCAATAGCGGGTCCGGAGTCGTCACGGGTGACGGCATTTACTGTTCCACCGGTAATATTGATCACAGTGGAGGTGCCTCCATTATACTCATGGCCATAACCGGTGCCGATGGCAACACCATAACCAACGGCAGTAACGTCAGCATGATCTTCGATGTTAACCGTAGCAGAAGACTTGTCACTGCCAATGGCTGCTGAAGAGTTGAAGGCTTCGGCGTTTACCGATGCATGACCAGAAATTGTGACAGTGACTTTACCAGAAGCAAGATGACCGTCACCGATGCCACAGCCAACTGCGCTAGCAGCATCCACAGTGGCATTACCGGTGATGGTAATATCACTGTTGCCTGACGATTGATAACCGGATCCAATGCCAGCACTATTTTCTCCAGAGGCGGCAACATCTGCATTGCCCTCAATGCGGATATTCGATGCATCTCCATCCTCACCACCGCCAATACCTGCGCCGTAATAACCGCCGCAGGCAGTGATCTTACCGCCGGTGATGGTAATGTTGGAAGTATTGGCATAATTCTTTCCATCGTGATATGAGCCGCCGCCGATACCGGCACCACTATTGTAGCCGCCTGCCAGCAGCTTGCCGGTATCCCCGCCAACGGCATTTCCGTTTTCGTCCTTGTCTTTGGGAGTACCATCATCATTCTTATCGTCCTTGATGGTCAGGGTGCCGGTGCCGTTTACGTCTGCTTTTTCAATACCGGCGTGTTTTCCATTGCCGCTGAGAACGGTATTATTGCCGTCCAGCTCAAGGTTGGTGTTGCCGTTGCCCTTGATCTCGATGGGTGCGGGGACAGAACCCCAATTGGAGTCTGGCTGCTCAATGTCCACATTCTTCAGGGTCACATTGGCGGTGTTGCCATCTTCGGCGGTAATGGTGACGGTGTTGGAAGTGGTCTCGGTCTCGCCGGTGTCTTTGTTTTTGGTGGTCAGGATGATGTTGGAATCTTCGCGGTCTTTGATTGCGCCCTTGTCATCCGTCACGTAGGTGCCTTCGTCCTTATCCGCCCACTGGGTGATGGACTGGACACCATCTTTAGCCACGATCTCCACACTGCCGTCTTTTACATTGTATTCTGCCGCAAACGCCGCCGTGGCGATGGAAGAGACCATTGCCATCAACGCAGCTGTAGAAAGTACCCGCAAGGCCAGCTGTTGTTTCACGTTTTTCCTCATTGCAAAACCCTCCAAACAAAAAAACTTACAGAGACGTAAACGTTACCGGGAACGATGCCGAAAATCGGCAAAACCCGGAATTTCAGGGCAGAAAATCACATGGCTGTGCATTTTCATGCCCGGCGTCTCTTTGTGGCGCAAGTATAGTACTGTGCCGTGGAGAATGTCAAGACAAAATGCTGGATTTTCGGGGGGATGAGTAATTTTGTGGAACGAGCACAAAAACAGCTGAGAATTTGAGGTAGAATGACAGGGCAATGCTGCACAAAAATCCGGGAGATCTTTATACGAGGCAAAAAATAAAAACGGGCCCGGGAAAGCCCGCAGACTTTCCCGAACCCGTGGGTCAGAATTTTTCGTTTATGGAAGGTGCGCCGCCCGGAGCCCCGGTTATTCCAGATTGCCGGTCAGGGTCATCACGGCGGCAAGCACGGCCAGCGGGGCGGTCTCGCACCGCAGGATGCGGGGGCCAAGGCCAACCGTTCTGGCTCCGGCTTTGGCGGCCATTTCGGCCTCCTCGGCGGCAAAGCCGCCCTCTGCACCGGTCACGATGGCGATCTTCCGCTTTTTGCCATCGGCGGGTGCGGCCTCGGCCAGCAGCTGGCGCACCGGCGCGCCGCCGCACTCGTAGCAGAACAGCACCAGGTCGTACTGGTCAAAGGTGCGGCACACGGCCCCGAAGTTGGGCAGCGGCAGGGCCACGTCCGGCAGCACGCCCCGGCCGCACTGCTTGGCGGCTTCCAGCGCGATGCGGTTGTAGCGCTCGTTCTTCTGCTCCTCTTTTTTGGGGGCGGCCACGCAATACCGGCTGAAGAAGGGCACCACATGGGCGGCCCCCAGTTCCACGCCGTGCTTGATGATCTGCTCCAGCTTGTCCTGTTTGGGGTAACCGGCCAGCAGGGTGACCTCCACGCTGGGCTCGGCGGCACTGGGGTAGCCCGGCTCTACCGAGAATTCCACGCAGTCATCCCCGAAGCCGGTGATGGTGGCGGTGTATTCCACGGCGCTGCCGTCGCATAGAATGACAGTATCGCCCATGCGGGCACGCATCACGCGGGCCAGATGATGGGCATCGGTGCCGCGCAGCACAGCCGTGCCGTCGGCGATCTCAGTGGTAAAATAACGGTGCGGCATAGTTCCTCCTTATGCCTTCTTGCAGACGATGCACTCCCAGCCGCGCTTCTCCTTCACTTCCACAACGGCAAGGCCGGCCTGTTCCAGCCCGGCGATCACCTCGTCCTTGCGGGTGTCGATGATGCCGCTGGCAATGAAGACGGCACCGTCGGCCATCAGGCCGGGCACGGCGGGGGCCAGGCTGAGGATGGCATTGGCCACGATGTTGGCGGTGATGATGTTGTATTGACCGCTGGCCTTGTCGGACAGGTCGCCCACCAGCACGGTCAGCTGATCCTGCACGCCGTTCAGGGCAGCGTTCTCCCCGGCGGTGCGCACGGCTACGGGGTCGATGTCCACGCCCTCGGCCACGGCGGCACCCAGCTTCAGGGCTGCAATGGCCAGGATGCCGCTGCCGGTGCCGATGTCCAGCACCCGTTCACCGCCCTGGACCCGCTCGTCCAGCGCTTCCATGCACAGGCTGGTGGTCTCGTGGCCGCCGGTGCCGAAGGCAAGGCCGGGGTCCAGCACCAGCTTGACGCGGTCGGTGTCGTACTCCTGCCAGGAGGGCACCACGGCCAGCCGCTTGCCGATCTCCAACGGGTGGTAATACTTGCGCCAGCCGTTCTGCCAGTCCTCCTGCTCCACACCCTCGGTCTCCACGGTGTAGGCGATGCCGGCAGCCTCCATGCGGGCAGAGATCAGGGCCAGGGTCTCCACGGGGGAAGCGCCCGGCTCCAGATACATGTGGATGATGACCCGGTCGCGGGGCTTGTCCAGCAGCTCCTGCTCGATCAGATCCACATGGGCGATCTCGGCCACCTGCTGCTCGATGTCGCTGTAATCTTCGATATAGATGCCGCCCTCGGCGATCATGGTGGCAACGGCTTCGGCGTTGTCGGCGTCGGACTTGGCCACGGTCAGGCGGATGTCGGTCCATTCCATGGGGAAAACCTCCTTCAAAATTCTGTGTTTCCTTATACTAGTATAGTACCCGATTCCCGTCTGGGATGCAAGCCTTTGGGCAAAATGCCGGAGAAAAGAAAAGATTTTTCAACATAAAGCCGAGGATTGTACACGAAAACCAAAAAATGTTCACGCAAAAATACGCAAATAAGGACTTTTGACGCAATTTGATAGATTTATCGCGGAAAGGACTTTCCTTTTTTGCAAAAGTATGTTAATATTCTATTACGGAATTATGGACGGTCTGCAACCAGAGACTGTCTGTAAACACAAACATTTCTTAAGGAGGAATGTGCTTTATGATGAAGTATCTCCAGAAACTGGGCAAAGCACTGATGCTTCCCGTCGCTGTGCTGCCGATCTGCGGCATCCTGATGGGTCTTGGTTATGCCCTCGCTCCGGGCGTTATGGGCGTTCCCGGTGCACCGACTTCCGGTGCAGCATACACCGTTGGCTTCCTGCTGGTCAAGGCAGGCGGCGCTCTGATTGATAACATGGCATGGCTGTTTGCCATTGGTGCCGCTGTGGGCCTGGCCGACAACGACGGTACCGCAGGTCTGGCCGGTCTGGTCAGCTTCCTGATGATGCAGCAGCTGCTGAACCCCGGCGTGGTCGGCATGGTCCGCCATCTGGAAGAGGGCACCGCTACCTACATCGCCTTCCAGAAGGTCGCCGGCAACTCCTTCATCGGCATTCTGGCCGCTGTTGTGGGTGCTGCCTGCTACAACAAGTTCAAGAATACCCAGCTGCCTGACTGGCTGGCATTCTTCTCCGGCAAGCGCTTCGTTGCCATTGCTACCGGCGTGATCTCCATCCTGGTGTCCGTCGTTCTGCTGTTCGTCTGGCCCGTCATCTTCGGTGCTCTGGTCGCCGTCGGCAACGGCATCGCTGGCATGGACGGCATCGGCGCTGGCATCTACGCTTTCCTGAACCGTCTGCTGATCCCCACCGGCCTGCACCACGCTCTGAACAACGTGTTCTGGTTCGACACCATCGGCCTGGGCGACCTGTCTCACTTCTGGGCAGGCGAGACCAGCGCAGATGTGGGCTGGAGCCTGGGCATGTACATGTCCGGTTTCTTCCCCTGCATGATGTTCGGTATTGCCGGTGCTGCTCTGGCTATGGTCAAGACCGCCAAGAACAAGAAGGCTGCTATCGGTCTGGTTCTGTCCGCTGCAATCTGCGCCTTCGTCTGCGGCGTTACCGAGCCGTTTGAGTTCGGCTTCATGTTCCTGTGCTTCCCCCTGTACATTGTGTACTCTGCCCTGTACGGCATCTTCACCGTCATCACCTACTACTCCGGTTTCCGTGCTGGCTTCTGCTTCTCCGCAGGCGCTACCGACTTGGTGTTCTCCGCTTCTCTGCCCGCAGCTGCTAAGACTTGGATGATCATTCCTCTGGGCATCGCAGCATTCCTGGTGTTCTACTTCGTGTTCTACTTCGCTATCACCAAGTTCGACCTGAAGACCCCCGGCCGTGAGGATGACGACGAGGAAGCTGAGAAGAAGGTCGTTCTGGCTAACAACAACTACACCGAAGTCGCTTCTGCTGTTCTGGCTGCTGTCGGCGGCAAGGAGAACGTGAAGGAAGTTGGTTACTGCGCAACCCGCCTGCGCTTTGAGGTGCTCGACAACGCTAAGGTTGACGAGAAGGCTGTCAAGGCTGCCGGTGCTGCCGGTGTCATCCGTCCCAGCAAGAACGCTTGCCAGGTCATCATCGGCACCAAGGTTCAGTTCGTCTACGATGAGCTGAAGAAGATGCTGTAACTGGCACTTCAGTAAAACAAAACAGGCGCGGAGGGCTGGTTGCCTCCGCATGACACCGCCGGGGGCGGGCGCAGAAAGCGCCCGTTCCCGGCGGCTTTTTGTTCACAGAAACTGCTTTTCTTCCAAAATGGAACGTGCTATACTGAAAAAAACGCGCTGCCCGCTCCGGCCGCTGTGCACCGGTGGAAGCGGGCGGGCCGCTGACGAAAAACGAGGTGTTTTGTATGATCCTTCAGAATGCACTGGTTTATACGCCGCGCCACACCTTTGAGCGCGGTACGCTGTTCATCCGCAACGGGCGCATCGTGCCCTTTGCCGCCCCGGAAGCGGGCGAAGAGGTGATCGACGCCGAGGGCCTGTATGCCCTGCCGGGTCTGGTGGACATCCACTTCCACGGGGCCATGGGCAAGGACTTCTGCGACGGCACCGAGGAGGCCATTCAGACGCTGGCAGATTTTGAGGCCAGCAAGGGCGTGCTGGCCATCTGCCCCGCTACCATGACCTACCCGGAAGAGTTTTTGAACCATGTGATGGACGCCGCCGCCGCCCACAAAAACGGCAAGGGCGCAGATCTGGTGGGCATCAACATGGAAGGCCCCTTCATCAGCCCCAAGAAGGTGGGTGCCCAGAACCCGGAGTATGTGCAGGGTGCTGACGCGGGGATGTTCCGCCGCCTGCAGAAGCGTGCGGGCGGCCTGATCAAGTTGGTGGACGTGGCCCCCGAAGAGCCGGGCAACCTGGATTTCATCAAGGAATGCCACAATGAGGTGCGCATCTCCATTGCCCACACCTGCACCGACTACGATACCGCCGTCAAGGCTTTTGAGGCCGGTGCCACCCACATGACCCACCTGTACAACGCCATGCCCGGCATCACCCACCGTGCCCCCGGCCCCATCATTGCGGCACTGGAGCACGGCGCAGAGGTGGAGCTCATCACCGACAACGTGCACATCCACCCGGCCATGGTGCGGTTCACCTTCAACACCTTCGGGGCCGACCATGTGTGCCTGATCGCCGACAGCATGATGGCCTGCGGCCTGCCGGACGGCCAGTACAGTCTGGGCGGACAGGCTGTCACGGTCAAGGGCCCGCGCGCTACCCTGACCGAGCAGCCCGGTACCATTGCCGGAAGCAACACCTGCCTGTACGACTGCATGAAGCGTGCCGTGCTGGAGATGAACGTGCCGCTGGAGAGCGCCGTGCGCGCCGCCAGCGAGAACCCGGCCCGGAGCATCGGCGTGGACAACGATTACGGCAGCCTGGCCGCCGGCCGTTACGGCAACGTGATCCTGGCCGACAAGGAGCTGAACATCAAGGCCGTGATCCAGAAAGGGACCCGCATCGTATGAACAAGACCTTTACCTGGCGGCTGCTGACCCCCGGCGAGCTGACCGACGTGTATCTGCAGGAAATGCGCCGCGACTTTCCCGCCGGGGAGCTCAAGCCGCTGAGTATGATCCTGACCAGCGAGGCCGAGGGCCTTGCCCACACCTGGGGCGTGTTTGACGGGGAGACGCTGGCCGCCTACCTGCTCATGGTGCGCCCGGAGGGCAGTTCCATCAGCCAGCTGGACTATTTTGCCGTGGTGCCCGCCTACCGCGCGGGCGGCCTTGGCGCAAAGCTGCTGGCAGCCCTGCCGGAGTACGAAGCCGGGGCACAGGCCATCATCATTGAGGCCGAAATGCCCGAAAAGGCTGAGGACGAGGCCATGGCCGTGCGCCGTCTGGGCTTTTACGCCCGGTGCGGTGCCCGCGACACCGGCTACTATGAGCACCTGTTTGACGCATGGTTCCGCATCCTGGTGCTGCCCTGCCCCGGTGCGCCGGAGCTGAGCGACAAAGACGCGCTGGACGCCCTGGTGAGCTGCTACAAACGCACCATCAGCGAGAGCCAGTGGCGCAAGTATGTGCAGTTCTACGCCCCGGACGGGAGCCTGCGCCTGTAAGGGAGACCCTGGCGCAGGGTCGCAAAGGTAAAACAACAATTGCTGAAAAGGAGGTTTTTCTTATGACAACAAAAATGACTCGGCGCACGTTTCTGAAGGGGGCTGCGGCTGCTGCGGCAGCAGTGTCCCTGTCTGGCCTGCTGACCGGCTGCGGCGGTGACCAGGAGCTGCCGGACAACGCAGTCCAGCTGGGCGTGTTCAACGTAAGCATTTACGGCCTGAACGTGGACCAGGGCGCGGAGCTGGGCGGCGACGCAGGTGCCATCACCGGCACCGTGAAGATCCGCTTCTCCGACAGCGGCAGCAGTACGCAGGCTGTGCCCTACCGGGGGATGTTCAACGCTACGGTCGGCGGCTCTAAGCTGACCCAGGTGGCTCCCACCGGGAACCTGGTGGTCTCCGATGCACTGCTGGGCAAGCCCTTTGCCACCAAGGAAAAGGACCTGAAGCTGAGCTTCCCCGATGTGGCCACTCGAGAGGCCTACCAGAGCGGAAAGCCTGCTTACCTGACCATTACCATCAACAACATAACGGGTGTGCTGTACCTGGTAAAACGGGGCGACGGATACGTTGCCACCAAGACGGTCGGCTGATCGGATCAAGAACCTTTTGCCCCGGGCACTCTGGAAAGAGTGCCCGGGGCTTTTTGTCGTTCTGCCCAGGGGCAGAAGGATGGTTTTGGGCAGTTTTTCCGGCAATGTAAAGAAAGGTGCTACGGTTTTCACCGCCAGTTTACAAGCTCCTTGCAAAAGCCTGGCCCGGCCCCCAAAGTTTTACCTGCATTTTGCCCGTGTATGGTCGCAGCCTCCGGCGGGAATGCGCTACAATAAGGCCGTTCCCAAAGAAGCACAATAAGAGACGCCGGGCGGGTGCCCGGCCCGATCTGGAGGAAAATATTATGAAAAAGATCACACGTCGTTCGTTCCTGGCCGTCTGCGGCACCGTGGCAGCCGCTGCTGCCCTCACCGCCTGCGGCGGCTCTGCTTCTTCTGCTGCGGCATCCACCGCTTCTTCCGCTGCCGGGAGCACTGCTGCCGGCACCCTGAGCGGCAATGTGGCCACCGGCGGTTCCACTTCCATGAAGAACGTCATCGCCGCCCTCACCGAAGGCTTTGCCGAGGTGGAGCCGGGCGTTACCGTCAGCTATGACCCCACCGGTTCCGGCGCAGGCATCACCGGTGCCACCGACAAGACCCTGGACATCGGCCTGTCCTCCCGTGCCCTGAAGGACGACGAGAAGAACGATGTGGACGGCACCACCGTGGCACTGGACGGCATCGCCATCATCGTGAATAAGGACAGCAAGGTGGCGGACCTGACCGTGGACCAGCTCAAGCAGATGTTCACCGGCGAGATCACCAACTGGTCTGAGGTCGGCGGCGACAACGGCGAGATCGTGCTGATCGGCCGTGAGGCCGGTTCCGGCACCCGGGACGGCTTCGAGAGCATCGTGGACGTGAAAGACAGCTGCAAGTACGCACAGGAGCTGACCGCTACCGGCGCCGTCATCAGCGCTGTGGAGGCCAACCCTCTGGCCATCGGCTACGCTTCCCTGTCCGCTGTGGGCGACACCGTGGCCATGGTCACCGTGGAAGGCGTGGCGTGCAGCGAGGCTACCGTCAAGGACGGCAGCTACAAGATCCAGCGTCCCTTCGTGTTCGTCACCAACAAGAGCGCTGCCCTTTCTGAGCAGGCGCAGGCCTTTGTGGACTTTGCCACCAGCAAGGACGCTGCCGACCTCATCCGCACCGCAGGCGCTGTGCCCGTGAACGAGTAAAAGGCGCTCAGGGTCAGCCCGGCTGGGAGTTCCCCCCGCGAAATTCGGGGCTTCCAGCTCCCGCCCTATTGCCTACGGCAACAGGGTCCCACCCTCGGATCATTCGCTGGTGAAACTCCCGGCCGAACTGACCCGGTAAACAGGATGGGGACAATGATAAAATTAGCCCACCGCGTTGGCCTGCCGTTTCTGCGAGCCGGCGCGGCTTTTTCAAAGGATTCTAATATGAACAAAAAATCCTCGATTCTCCGCAGGGTGCAGCTGCCCCGCACCCCTGCCGACTGGCTGGAAGCGATGATGAATTTCATCTTCTTCCTGTGCGGCATGCTGGCGGTGGGCTGCGTGGTGCTCATCACGGTGTACATGGTCCTCTCCGGCGTGCCGGCCATCCACAAGATCGGCCTGGTCAAGTTCCTGCTTGGCACCGAGTGGGCCTCCACCGCCGCCGACCCGAAGTTCGGCATCCTGCCCTTTATCCTGTCCAGTGTGTACGGCACGCTGGGTGCCACCCTCATCGGTGTGCCCATCGGCCTGCTCACGGCGGTGTTCCTGTCCAAGGCGGCCGGCCCGAAGGTGCGCACGGTGGTGGTCACGGCCATTGAGCTGCTGAGCGGCATCCCCAGCGTGGTGTTCGGCCTGCTGGGCATGCAGGTGCTGGTGCCCGCCGTGGCAAAGACCTTTGGCAAGGCGTCCGGTGCCTGCCTGCTGTCGGCCATCGTGGTGCTGTCCATCATGATCCTGCCCAGCATCGTGTCCGTGTCGGTCACGGCCCTCAACGCCGTGCCGCCGGAATATGAGCAGGGCAGCCTGGCCCTGGGTGCCACCGACACCGAGACCTGGTTCAAGATCAGTGTGCCCGCTGCCAAAAGCGGCATTGCCGCCGGCATCGTGCTGGGCATCGGCCGCGCCATCGGCGAAGCCATGGCTGTGATGATGGTGGCCGGCAACAGCCCCAACATGCCGGACAGCGTGTTCCGCAGCGTCACCTTCCTGACCACGGCCATTGCCAAGGAAATGAGCTACGCCGGCGGCCTGCAGCGGCAGGCGCTGTTCAGCATCGCGCTGGTGCTGTTTGTGTTCATCATGCTCATCAACATTGTGCTGAACGTGGCGCTGAAGGGAGGCGACCGCGATGCATAACGGGTTTTCGCCCTCCCGCCGCGCCTGGAACCGTGTGATGACGGTGCTGGTGTGGGCGGCTGCCCTGCTGGTGATGGCGCTGTTGGCGGGCATCATCGGCATGGTGCTGGTGCGCGGTGTGCCGCACATCAGCTGGAACTTCCTCACCACCACGGCCAGCGTGCTGAAAGGCACCGACGGCATCCTGCCGGCCATCCTCAACACGCTGTACGTCATCCTGCTGACCCTGCTCATCGTGCTGCCGCTGGGTGTGGGCGCGGCGGTCTACCTGACCGAATACGCCTCCAACCGCCGTCTGATCGAGGTGATCGAGTTCACCAACGAGACGCTGGCCGGCATCCCCAGCATCCTCTACGGTCTGGTGGGCATGCTGGTGTTCAGCCAGGCTCTGGGCTTCCAGACCTGCCTGCTGTCCGGCAGCCTGACACTGGTGGTCATGAACCTGCCCACCATCATCCGCACCACCCAGGAATCCCTGAAAACGGTGCCCCAGGGCTACCGCGAGGGTGCGCTGGGTCTGGGTGCCGGCAAGTGGCATATCATCCACACCATCGTGCTGCCCTGCAGCATGGACGGCATCGTTACCGGCTGCATCCTGGCCGTGGGCCGCATCGTGGGCGAGAGCGCCGCGCTGCTGTTCACCGCCGGTGCGGCAGAAGTAATCGCCAAGGGTGTGGTCAAGGCCTACACCTCCAACGGTGCCACCCTGTCGGTGCTGCTGTACCTGCGCGCCTTTGAGGACGGCGATTTCGCCTCGGCCTGGGGCATTGGTGCGGTGCTGCTGGTGCTGGTGCTGGTCATCAATCTGGCGGCCCGGCTGGCCAAAGCAAAACTGAAACAGAAGCAGTAAAAATAAAGAGGTACTCTATGGAAAACACAACGATGCCGGTGATATCGGCAAAGGACCTGAACCTCTGGTACGGCGACTTCAAGGCGCTGAAACATATCTCGCTGGACGTGGGCGAGCGGGAGATCACGGCCCTCATCGGCCCCTCCGGCTGCGGCAAGTCCACCTTCCTGAAAACGCTCAACCGCATGAACGATCTGGTGCCCGGGGTCCGCATTGAGGGCGATGTCCGCCTCAAGGGGCAGGACATCTTTGCCCGGGACATGGAGCTCACCGACCTGCGCCGCCGGGTGGGCATGGTGTTCCAGAAGGCAAACCCCTTCCCCATGAGCATCTACGACAACATCACCTACGGCCCCAAGCTCCACGGTGTGCGCAATAAGGCAGAGCTGGATGAGCTGGTGGAAAGCTCCCTGCGGGGTGCGGCCCTGTGGGATGAGGTGAAGGATCGCCTGAAAAAGAGCGCCCTGGGCCTGTCCGGCGGCCAGCAGCAGCGCCTGTGCATCGCCCGCGCCCTGGCGGTCAAGCCCGAAGTGCTGCTGATGGACGAGCCCACCAGCGCCCTGGACCCCGGCTCCACCATGAAGGTGGAAGAGCTGATGAGCGAGCTGAAAAAGAACTACACGGTGGTCATCGTCACCCACAACATGCAGCAGGCTGCCCGTATCAGCGACCGCACGGCCTTCTTCCTGCTGGGCGAGCTGGTGGAGGTGGGCCCCACCAACCAGATCTTCAGCGCCCCGCAGGACAAGCGCACCGAGGATTACATCTCCGGCCGGTTCGGTTAAATCGAGGAGGAAAGACCAATGAGCATCCGCAAACAGTACGACACCGATCTGGAAGCCCTCAAGGCGGCGCTGGTGGAAATGGGCAGCAACTCTGCCGAGGCCGTGGAGGCCGCTCTGGAAGCACTGTGCACCGCCGATGCCGAAGCCGCCCAGAAGATCGTGAAGGGCGACAGCCGCATCAACAACATGGAGCAGGACATCGAGCACCGCTGCATGACCCTGCTGCTGCGCCAGCAGCCGGTGGCCGGGGACCTGCGCCGCATCTCCACCGCCATGAAGGTGGTCACCGACATTGAGCGCATCGGCGACCATGCTTCGGACATTGCCGAGATCATCCCGCATCTGGTCACCGTGCGCAAGGAGGGCGACCCGGCGGTGAGCCAGGCCATTGCCATGGGCCGCAAGGCATACCAGATGATCCAGGACGCCATGGCGGCACTGACCGCAGAGGACGAGCTGGCCGCCCGCAAGGTCATTGCGGCCGACGACGCCGTGGACTTTGACTTCAATGCCATCAAGCACACCCTCGCGCAGGAGATCGCAGCCGACCCCGCTAAGGTGGACGCTGCGCTGGACCTGCTGATGGTGATCAAATATCTGGAACGCATCGGCGACCACGCGGTGAACGTGGCCGAGTGGGTGCAGTTCGTGCGCACCGGCCGTTACAAGGACGAGAGCATGTTTTGATCAAGCGATTTTCCTCATTTTCTTCCAGATGGGCCGCGCTGTGCAGTTCGTGCACAGGCGGCCCTTTTTGCTGGGGAAAATAATTCAAAAATTTTTATCATTCGTGCAATCTTCCGGGACCGTGTTTCGTATACGAAGTGTAAGGGCCTTCAAGCAAGACCTGCAGTTCCCGTGCGGCGGGTGTCCGGCTTCCCCCAGTCCCCGCCCGCCGCACCGTTACAGAGGAGATCCAGATGATGCAGACCAAGAACGAGATGCTGGAGAGCCGCACGGAAGCCGTCAGCCGCGACGCGCTGGTGCGGGCGGCTCTGCAGGAGATCACCCAGAATTACCGCGAGGCCAGCTTGTCCAACGTGGCGCGGGCCTATGGCGTTTCGCTGGCATACGTCAGCGAGTGCGTGCGTGCGCAGACCGGCAAGACCTACAAGGAGCTGCTGCAGAGACACCGCATGGAGACGGCGGCCCGCCTGCTGCGCCGCAGCGATCTGAACATCCAGCAGATCATTGCCCAGGTGGGTTACGAGAACACCAGCTATTTTTATCGTCTGTTCCACGAGCGCTACGGCCTGAGCCCCCGTGAGTACCGTCAGGTGCGCGCAGTCCGCAGCCGGACCACGGCCTGAGCATTCCAGGTAAGAGAATCACTTTCCCCCCTGAGCAGGGCACCGGTGTGAGACGCACGGTGCCCTGCTTTTTGCAGTTGTGCCGATGCACAAAAAACTGGTGTTTTCTGGCAGGATGTAGTATAATAACAAGCGCAACAAAGCTGTGCCGCGCCTTCCTTGCGGAGAATATGCGGCAGGATGAGAGGGTGTAAACAGATGTTTCGTGGAGCAGTGAGAGGAGATCTGCCGCAGATCCTGCAGATCTATGCCCATGCGCGGGAAGCCATGGCGGCTTCGGGCAACCCCACCCAGTGGGGCGACAACTTTCCCCCGCAGGAGCTTCTGGAGGAGGACATCGACTCCAACCGGCTGTTCGTGTATGTGGTCAACGGCCAGCTGCTGGGCGTGTTCGCTTTCATTCTGGGGGCGGACCCCACCTATCAGGTGATCGAGGACGGAGCATGGCTGAACGATGCCCTGCCCTATGGCACCATCCACCGGCTGGCCTCCTCCGGCAAGAGCAAGGGGGTGGCTTCGGCGGTCATCGAGTGGTGTCTGGAGCACTGCCAGAGTCTGCGGGCAGATACCCATGCCGACAACCAGATCATGCAGCATCTGCTGGAAAAGAACGGCTTTACGCGCTGCGGCATCATCCATGTGGCGGACGGAACGCCCCGCATCGCCTACCAGAAGCTGGCCCTGACCCAGCAGCACAGCTGAGCCAAAAACACAGCATAGCACCCTTTGCCCCGAGGGCCCGGCCCCGGGGCAGGGGGTGCTTTTTTTGTCGTCAAAACTGCAAAACTGTATTTTATGCAAATACAGTTTTCAGGGCGAAAAAATAAAAGTTCACAAAAATTGGAAAACGAGAGAGAAAAATGCCTGGAAATACTTCCTCTTTTGGGCCGTCTGTGCTATAATGACACTTGTTCTTGAGAAAGAGACAGAAAACTGTACGCATGAGGCGTACAGCATAAAGAGGAGTGTTATCATAGTATGAAGACCCTGAAAGCCGTTGTTGCAAAATACAACAGCATCAGTCTGATCCTGCGCATCCTCGTCGGCCTGGCAGTCGGCGTGGTGCTGGCACTGGTGGCCCCGGGTGCCGGTTGGGTGGCTGAGTTCGGCAGCCTGTTCGTCGGCGCATTGAAGGGCATTGCCCCGGTGCTGGTGTTCGTGATCGTGGCAAGCGCCCTGGCACAGGGTTCTTCCAGGCTGGACCGCCGCTTTGGCACGGTGATCTGGCTGTACATGCTCACCACCTTTTTGGCAGCAGCCCTGGCGGCAGTTACCAGCTTTATGTTCCCGGTCAAGGTGGTGCTGGCAGACGCTGCCCAGTCCGACGTGGTGCCCCAGGGTCTGGGCGAAGTGATGGGCACCCTGCTCACCAACTTTGTGGCCAACCCCGTGGCGGCCATCATGAACGGCAACTACATCGGCATCCTGTTCTGGGCCTGCATGTTCGGCATTGCCATGAAGGGCATCGGCTCTGAGAGCACCAAGACCTTTATGGCCAACACCGCCGATGCGGTGTCCCAGATCGTGCGCTGGATCATCAATCTGGCACCCTTCGGCATCATGGGTCTGG
>ERZ838118.3173-NODE-3173-length-16146-cov-15.356100_pt1 | contig 16146 bp, 16 predicted proteins | sample MGYA00519863_ERZ838118 | MGnify/ENA primary metagenome ERZ838118 (study PRJEB31850, sample SAMEA3708827) | human gut metagenome | biome: human gut; feature: human-associated habitat; material: faeces | place: China | collected 2014 ...
GTCCTGGACAAAATGGCAGGAGAACAGGCAGACCTGTATGTAAATGGACAGTGTGTTGCCAGGGGAGATATTGTAGTAGTAGAGGATAATTTTGGTATCCGTATTACCGATATTGTAACCAGGGATATCAATCCGGAGAGCCCTTAATATGATAACAGATATTGTTTCTACAACAGGTATGCTGCTTGCTTTTGTAGTCATTTTGTTTTTGGCATGGCAGGCAAGCCGGTACCTGGGGAAAAACACCCCTTATGGAAATAAAGGGGGAAAGATGCGGATACTGGAACAACTAAAAGTAGGAAATGATCAGTACATTATTCTTCTTAAACTGGATGAAAACCAATATCTGCTTGGGACTAGTCAGACGGGGATCCAGGTTCTGGAACGGTTTAAGGAGGAGAAAACGAATGAATGAGCTGATTACAGGCTTAAATGGAGGAAATGTTCCTGCGCTGGATATTATCATGCTGCTTACCTTTGCAGCATTGCTTCCTTCCATTGTGGTTATGATGAGTTCCTTTATGCGTATTATAATCATACTTTCTTTTACGAGAAATGCAATGGGAGTCCAGCAGACGCCGCCTAATATGGTATTAACAGGCATGGCACTTTTTTTGTCGCTGTATATTATGAGTCCGGTTATAGGCCAGATCAATACGGTTGCCTACGAGCCCTATAAAAATGGGGAGATCACACAGCAGGAGGCAGTAAGCCGCATGGCAGATCCACTGAAGCAATTCATGCTTCGCAATACAGAGAAGGATACGCTGGATCATTTTGTACAGATGTCAAAACAGGAAGTTAAGAAAGATGTGAAAGAATATCCTCTTACTGTTGTTGTACCGGCTTTTATGACCAGCGAATTAAAAAAAGGGTTTCTTGCAGGATTTCTGATTTATCTTCCATTTCTGCTTATAGATATAGTGGTGTCTACCACCCTTATGTCCATGGGTATGGTAATGCTTCCGCCAACTATGGTCTCTCTTCCCTTTAAGTTACTTTTATTTATTACAGTAAATGGCTGGGAACTTTTATTTTCCAGTCTGGTACAAAGCTTCCGGTAGGAAAGAGGTGGGAATATGACAGAAGTGCAGATCCTGGATATCATGTATGAAGCATTCCAGCTGGCAATGAAGCTGTCGCTGCCATTTCTGTTGATCAGTATGATCGTAGGTGTGGTCATTGCTGTTTTTCAGGCAGCCACACAGATCAATGAACAGACAATGACATTTGTCCCCAAGCTGCTGGCTATTATGGTGCTTTTAGGTTTTTTAGGAAGTTCTATGCTGGTCATGCTTCAGGAATTTTTTCAATACATAGTGGAATTGATCGCAAAGGGGTAAAGAAGATCTATGTTTATCACATTTTCAATGGCAGTGATGCGTATGAGCGGAGCCATCGGATTCAATCCCCTTTTTGGAAAAAGTAATTTTCCTGTAAAAATAAGGGCATATTTTATTTTTGCCCTGTCACTGCTCCTGTATCTGTCTGCAGACCAGACCCAGATGGCATATCCGGGATCAATGGCAGAATACATCCTGATGCTTGCGGGAGAGCTTTTTCTTGGGGCAGTGTTAGCCTTTGCAATGGAACTGGCATTCCTTACGATCCGGTTTGCTTCTTCCATTATGGATTATTCAATGGGACTTAGCATGGCTCAGGTTTATGATCCCCAGTATGGAACCCAGTCAACGGTCAGTTCCGGTATTTATTATGCATTTATGGTACTGATCTTTTTTGCCAGCAACAGTCATTTGCGGCTGTTAGAATTGTTTTACCAGTCGGTACAGCTGATCCCTTTTGGAAAAGTGACATTTAATCCCATGCTGGTCCATGTGATCACAGCTGGATTCTGCCAGGGGATCCTTACTGGTATGCAGTTTGCATTTCCAATGATAGCAATTGAGCTTGTATCAGAACTGGCAATGGGGATTCTGATGCGTATCATTCCCCAGATCAATGTTTTTACGGTAAATTTCCAGGTAAAGATCATAATGGGGCTTTTGATGATGCTGCTACTGTTTTCGCCAATGGCAGATTATATAGATACCATCTTTACATATATGTATCAGATGATGTGGAAGCTTTTAAGCAATATGAAACCAGTCTAAAGGAGTGTCATAGAAGATGGGACAGAGTGGCCAGGAGAAAACCGAACAGCCTACCGCCAAAAAGCGGCGGGATGCCAGAAAAGAAGGAAATATCTTCCAAAGCAGGGATGTAGCTACCGTAGTGATCTTGGCTGGCATATTTTTCGGGATCCGCATATGGCTTCCTTTTATATATGGACAGATGAAAAATTATATGACATGGGTCATAGATGGAGCAGCCCGGTCCTCAGAAGATATGCTTTCAGCCAGCCTTGTTTTTGTTACACTGTCTGTGTTTTTAAAATGTGCGCTTCCTCTGTTGCTTTTAGCCCTTTTACTTGGAATTGTGGCGCATGGAGTACAAACACGTTTTAATGTATCCTTTAAATCCATCCGGCCAAAATGGAACAGGCTTAATCCTCTTTCAGGTATAAAACGTCTGTTTTCCATGAAAAATGCAGTAGAGTTGGTGAAAAACTCCATCAAGATAACACTGCTGCTGGTATTGCTTTACAACATACTGAAGCAGGATCTGCAGCCCATGGCATCAATGATCGATATGAGTCCTGCAGCATCTGCGGCTTATATGATGAAAATGATCTTTGATCTGCTGATACGTGTATGTATTGCCTTTATGGTCATTGCCTTTGGCGATTATCTGTATCAGCGCTGGGAATATGAAAAAGAGCTTCGCATGACAAAGCAGGAAGTAAAAGATGAGTATAAACAGACAGAAGGTAATCCTGAGATTAAAAACAGGATCAAAAGCCTGCAGCGTCAGATGGCATCCAGCAGGATGATGCAGAAGGTTCCCCAGGCAGATGTGATCATACGAAATCCTACCCATGTGGCCATTGCTTTAAAATATGATCCTGATCATGACAATGCTCCGGTAGTACTTGCCAAGGGATTAGATGAACTGGCGTTAAGAATCGTAAAGGTGGGGGAAGAAAACAATGTTTATACCATTGAAAATAAACCACTTGCACGGGCTATGTACAATTCCTGTGAACTGGACAGGCCGATCCCCTCAGAATTTTATACGGCAGTAGCAGAAATCCTGGTATATCTGTATAAACAGGATAACGGGAAAAATAAAGATAAAAAATAATAGTTGGAGATTAATGGACGAATGAAACGGTTATTGAGTTACTCAGTGGTTATGTTTGTGATCACGATCATATTGCTTTTGATCATTCCCCTTCCGGCGGGACTGGTGGATGTGGCGATCATATTGAATATGTCCCTTTCCATGATGATCCTGGTAATAACCATGACCATTCGGGAGCCATTGGAATTCTCCATATTCCCCTCTCTTTTGCTTATTACCACGCTGTTCCGTCTGGGTATCAATGTTTCAACCACGAGAAATATCCTTTCTCAGGGAGGTTCATCAGGCCGTGTCATTGCTGCCTTTGGTGATTTCGTTTTAAGAGGAAACGTAGTAGTAGGTCTGATCATCTTCCTGATCATCGTGTTGATGCAGTTTATTGTTATCACAAAAGGTGCAGAACGAGTGGCAGAGGTGGCAGCCAGATTTAATCTGGATGCCATGCCGGGAAAACAGATGGCTATTGATGCAGACCTTAGTTCTGGCCTGATCAATGAAACACAGGCAAAGGAACGGCGTGCCAAGGTTCAGAGAGAAGCAGATTTTTATGGCGCAATGGATGGTGCGACTAAGATCGTAAAGGGTGATGCAGTTATGTCACTTATCACAACTGCCATCAATCTGATCGGCGGCAGCATCATCGGTATTGTACAGTCCGGCAGCAGCATCTCAGCCGTGCTGAGTACCTATTCCATTGCGACAGTAGGTGATGGTCTGGTATCCCAGATACCGGCTCTTCTTATTTCTACTGCAACAGGAATGATCGTTACAAGAGCTGTTTCAGAAGGCAGCTTAAATGAAGATGTATCAAAGCAGTTTCTGGCCCAGCCTCATGCTATGATCGTTAGTGGTGCAGCAGTGGCGGTCATGGCTGTGATACCTGGAATGCCGGCAGTAAGGACTCTGGTTGTGGCTGCATGTCTTATGGGAAGCGGATTTTATCTTTCCGGAAAGATAAAAAAAGAGCCACAGGCATTGTCACAAATGGCAATGGCTCCTTCTACCCAGCTTCAGGATTCCCCACAGGCTCAGGCAGCTGCTGCAAAAGAGGAAGTAAGTGAGGAAGAATATTTTAAAGATGTAAATAATGTATACAGCCTTCTTACACTGGAGCCAGTGGAGATCGAGTTTGGTTATAGTCTGATCCCTCTGGCAGATGAGTCAGTAGGCGGAAGGCTGATCAGCAGGATCGTTATATTCCGCCGCCAATATGCCCAGGATATGGGATTTGTGATCCCATCCATCCGGCTCCGGGACAGTTCTTCCCTGGGACCAAGTCAGTATAGTATCCGCATAAAAGGAGAAGAAATTGCAGGAGGAGAGATCCTGATTGATTATTTCCTTGCTCTGGAACCAGAGGAGGTGGAAGAAGAAATTGAAGGTATTGAGGCCATTGAACCGGCATACGGTATACCCAGCAGGTGGATCAAGCCTGAAAACAGAGATCGGGCTGAATTATATGGTTATACGGTCATTGATCCTCTGTCTGTATTGCTCATGCATCTTTCAGAAGTCATCCGGCAGCATTCATACGAACTGCTTACAAGACAGGAAGTGGTAAGGCTTACGGAAAATCTGAAAAAAACAGCTCCTGAGCTGGTGGAAGAGGCAATACCACAGATGATCAGCTACAGTTATTTCCAGAGAGTTCTTACAAACCTTCTAAAAGAAGGAATTCCGGTCCGTGACCTGGAGACCATTGTAGAGAATCTGATGCAGACAGCCTCAGAAACAGGTCTTCCTCCAAGAGAGCTGGACCAGACAGTAGAAAAGATCAGGACAGCTCTTAAACGTACCATTACCCGCATGTACTGTACAGATGGATGCATGAAAGTCATCACACTGGATGCCCAGCTGGAACGGGAAATGGTCGCATCCTTGTCAAAAGGGGAAAATGGCTTATATCTGGCATTAAACCCGGAAATGCTCCAGCATGTGATCCGGCAGCTGGCAGAGCAGATAAAAAAGTTCAGTGGTTTATCACAGAATCCGGTGATCCTGACTTCACAGGTTATGAGGATCCATTTTTACCATCTGGTAGAACCCTTTTATCCTAATATCAGGGTGCTTTCATTTAATGAGATCGCAAATAATGTGCAGATCCAGTCAATTGGAAATATAAGTACAATGAAAAAAGGATCATAAGTGTACGGTCAAATGATATAAACAGCAGATAACAGGAGTGAGTAAAGTTATGGAAGATAAGCAGGAAAAGGCAGAGAAGGAGTTATTTGCGCTTTATAAAAAAACGAAAGATCCGGAAATAAAGAAAGAGATCACAATGCAGTATCTGTACATAGCCAGAACCACGGCAACGAAACTATATGATCTTTATTCTACCACCATGCAGATGGAAGATGCAGTGAATGAAGGTGTGGTGGCGATCATAAAAGGGATCGATATGTATGATCCGGATAAAAACATTAAGTTTTCCACTTACATTACAACGCGGGTAAGAGGAGCAATGCTGGATTATGTAAGAAAACAGGAGTGGATGCCCCGGGGATTTTACAAGCAGTTGGGGATTATAGAATCTGCATGCGAGGACATGAAGCGTGAATTAGGAAGAACACCAACAGTTGATGAACTGGCAAAGCATCTTGGAATAGAAAAAAAACGCTGCCAGAGGATCATTTCCATGAAAAACAGGAGAAATATCCAGTCTCTTGATTTTTTACTGGAAAACCAGAATACATCCAATGGACTCCAGATCACAAACAACGATACCCAGGTACAGCCTGAGGAGGCATGCTTGTGGGAAGAGGATATGCGGGTGCTGGCAGAAGGCATAGCCCAGCTAAATGAAAAAGAGCAAAAAACACTGGCACTGCATTATATGGAAGGATTGAAAATGGAACAGGTGGGCCGGGTCATAGGTGTCAGCCAGCCCAGAGCATCCCAGATCCACACGATCGCCTTGCGTAAGCTGCGCCATTTTATAGAAACAAAAAATGGAAAGGGGATAAAGTCAGATGTATCAGGGATTTTATAATCTGGCGTCAGGCATGCTGACCCAGAGCAGGAACTTAAATACCATCAGCAATAATATGGTGAATATCCAGACTCCTGGATATAAAAACGAAACAATGGTAAGCAGTACTTTCAAAGAAGAAATGCTTTATCGTACAGGACAGTATAGCAAAGAAAATCCAACCCAGCTGGCAACTGTTTCAAAAATAAAGACAGCAAAGCAGGTTTATACCAATTATGACCAGGGCGGTCTGGAACAGACAGATGGGATCTATGACTTTGCCTTAAATGGAAATGGCTTTTTCTGCATCCAGACATCACAGGGCATCCGGTATACAAGGAATGGTTCATTTTCAGCAGATAAAGATGGATATCTGGTTTTAAACCAGGCAGGAAGAGTCTTAAACAAAGAAGGACAGCCTGTCCAGATCAAAAATGAGAACTTTACAGTTGATTCCAAAGGACACATTACTGCTGCTATTACAAAACAGTCTGATGGTGAAGAAAGCGGCAGCCAGGAAGTTACCATAGAGGATTATGGAACTTTGAAAGTAGTGGATTTTCCAGATCAGGGGCAGCTTCATGCAGAGGATAATGGACTTTTCTCTACTGCACAGGCAGAAACAACGCCTGCAGATACAACTGTTCAATGGAAAATGCTGGAAAAATCCAATGTAGACATGGTGGAGCAGATGACAGCTATGATGTCATCCCAGAGAGCGCTTCAAAGCGCAGCCCAGTCACTGAAAATGTATGATCAGATCATGAGTAAGTCTGTGTCAGATGTCGGTAAGCTGTAAGGAGGATAAAGAAATGAATATGTCATTTTATACAGGAGCAGCAGGAGCCGGACAGTTTACAAAAAAACTGTCAGTTGTATCCAATAACCTGGCCAATATCAACAATACAGGCTTTAAACCTAAAACAGCGGCTTTTTCTGAACTGATCCACTATAATCTTAATGATTCTGAAAATGCCCAGACAGAGCTGCAGACAGGTTCAGGAGCCAGAGTGGAGCGTACCTGGACGGATTTTAGTACAGCCGGTGCTACTCAGACCGGAAAAGAATATGATTATGCAATTATGGAGCCTAATGCATTTTTTATGATACAGGATCCTGCGTCAGGTGAGATCACCTATACAAGAAACGGTCATTTTCACAGGGGAGAACGTGAAGATGGATTTTATCTTACAACAGAAGATGGAAAGCTGGTGCTGGACCAGAACCGGCAGCCTCTTAAGCTGGAAGTAACAGATGTAGAAAAGCTGCAGGAGGAATCAGAGTCAGAAGACGATGACTACGATACAGATGATACAGACAGTACAGAGGATGATACTGACCTTCCTAAGGTAAGTGTATACACATTTTCAAACCCCAGCCGTCTCTTAAGCGTAGGAGATAATGAATATAAAGCACAGGATGGAATGGAAGCTTCTTTAAAATCAGATGCGGTCCTGCAAAAAGGGGCACTGGAGAATTCAGGCACCGATATGGCAAAAGAAATGGTCCATGTGATCGAATGTCAGAGAGCCTTTTCCTATGCTGTAAAAATGATCACTACATCAGATGATATAGAGGGAACGATCAATTCACTGAGAGGATAAGGTAAAAAATGGAAATAAAGCGATATGAAGATATGGACCTGCAGGCTCTGGATGTAATGCGGGAGATCGGCAGTATCGGTACTAGTCATGCAGCAACTGCTCTTTCCAAGCTTCTGCAGAAAGAAGTCCGGATCTCGATCCCATCTGTGAATATCCTTGGATACAATGATGCCATGAACCGGATCGGTGATGCGGAGGAGCTTGTTGCAGCAGCCCTTGTAAAAATGTCAGGTGATATTGAGGGGTTGATGCTGTTCCTTTTCGACCTGGATTTTGCAAATGAGGTATTGGAAAAACTGCTTGGAAGCCGTTATAAGTCCTTTCTGGATATGGACGAAATGGCCAGATCAGCACTGGTAGAAGTAGGAAACATCATTATCTGTTCTTATATAAATGCTTTTTCACAACTTGTAAATGTAGAGGTGGAACTGTCTGTTCCAAGTGCTACCATCAACATGCTGGGTGGGATCTTAATGGTACCTATTGCTGAGTATGGATATGAAACAGATAAACTGATGTATTGCAATGCAGATTTTGTGATCGGCGGAAAAGCACTTTCTGACTGGCTGCTCATGCTGCCGGATATTCGTTCTCTAAACGATATTTTAGAGAGGTTGGGAGTTTCATAATGATCGGAGGCACAGAATTAAAAGTAGGAATCGGTGATATGAAGTTTTCACGAGGGGAAGGAAGGATCATAACCTATGCTTTGGGTTCCTGTATCGGGATAACCTTTTATGATCCGGTTACCCGTCTGGGAGCACTTCTGCACATCATGCTTCCGGCACAGTTTGAAGGAAAGGATTCCAATCCATTTAAATTTGCAGACAGCGGCATCAGGGAAACCCTCAGAAAGCTGAAAATATTCGGTATGGTAAAAAGCCGGATGGTAGTTAAGATCGCAGGGGGAGCCAAGATGTTTGAGATCAGCGGAAACAGCAGCTTTGGAAATATCGGGCAGAGAAATGCAGAAAGTGTAAAAAAAGTCATGGCCCAGGAAGGAATCTGTATCGCAGCAGAGGATACAGGAGGAAATTATGCCCGTACCATGCTTTTAGATCTTGCAACAGGCGATGTGATCGTGCGTACAGTGGGACGACCGGAACGCCATCTATAGCCAGGGCTTTCATTTATGGTGGTGTCACCATCTGTGACATGCCTGTTTACAGAAAAAAGGAGAGAAGATCATGGTCAAAAATGAAAAAGAAGGGATTCTTTTAGAATCAGGAACAAACGAGATTGAAGTAATGAAATTCACAGTTCTGGGTGAATTTTATGGCATTAATGTGGCAAAAGTCCAGGAGATCATCATGAGTGAAAAGGTAAAACCGATGCCTCATGCAAACCCGGCAGTAGAAGGCATCTTTAAACCAAGGGATGAGCTGATCACAGTGATCAACCTGGCAAAATATCTTACAGGAGATGACCGGGAAAATGGGCCAAGAGATCTGTTTATCGTAACAAATTTTAATAAAATGACGGTCGCTTTCCGGGTAGACAGTATCGAAGGTATCAGCAGGATTTCATGGAAAGATATACAGAAGCCAGATAAGACCATTGCAAATGGAGATGACAGTGTTGCTACCGGTATTGCCCAGTGCGGAAAAGAGCTGGTGATCATCCTGGATTTTGAAAAGATCGTGGCAGAGATCGCACCGGAAACAACTATACAGGTGACAGATGTAGATAAGATGGGAGACCGCCCTATCTGCAACAGTCCTATTGTGATCGCGGAAGATTCCATTCTTTTAAGTAAAATGATCGATGATTCCCTGGAAAGGGCCGGATTTACCAATGTAAAGAATTTTTCCAATGGCCAGGAGGCATGGGATTACCTTTCACAAATACATAATGATTCTGATCTGTATGATAAGGTCAATCTGGTCATTACAGATATCGAAATGCCGGAAATGGATGGCCACAGGCTTACAAAGCTGATCAAGGATGACGAACATTTAAAGAAGATCCCGGTTATCATCTTCTCTTCCCTGATCAATGAGCAGATGAGGCAGAAGGGGAAAGAATTAGGTGCAGACGAACAGCTTTCCAAGCCGGAGATCGGGCATCTGATCACAGTAATGGATGAACTGCTTGCCCGTTTTAAAAAACAGTACAGTCAGCAGTAAGGAGGACTCTAAGGATGGAAAAATATGTATTAACACAGGATCTTGTAACAGGAAATGAACTGATCGACAGTGAGCACAGGAAGATTTTTGACGAAGTCAATACCCTTCTGGATGCATGCTCAAAAGGAAAGGGAAGAGAAAATCTCTCAAGTCTGGGAGAATTTCTTGTTGAATATGTAACGAAACACTTTTCAGATGAGGAGGATCTCCAGAAGCAGTCAAAATATCCGGAATATACAGAACATCATAAATTTCATGAATGGTATAAACAGAAACTGGGGGATGCCATTATAAAACTGGAGCAGGAAGGTCCGACGATCAATTCCCTGGGCGAGATCAACTATATGGTAAGCGTGCTGGTTAAGCATATCCGGGAAACAGACCGCAAGCTGGCCCAGTGGATCCAGAATGGAGCCAAAAATGAAGTTACAGCTTCTAAAGTGGCAACAGGATCAGCTGTATCAGGGAAAACTTCCTATATGGATACCGTTACAAAAGATGAAAGTACAGAAAATCTGGATATCCGTCAGATCCTGGATATAAAAGAACTTCAGCGGATCCAGGATCTGTTTTTAACGGTCACAGGCATGACAGCAGCAGTAGTGGATATGAAAGGAAAATACATTACGAGAGGAAACTCCTTTACCAGCTTTTACAGCAGGTATACCAATGGAAAACATAATGAGCTGCGAGAGTTTACCCAGGATCTTACAGTAGGAGGATTCCGTGCAGGTACAGTGATCGGCGGTATCGTCCTTGGAGATTACCCGGATGATTCAGCCCCAAGCCAGGAAGTAGTAAGTGCCGGTGGACAGCTTTTAGCTGAGATGCTGAATCTGTGGGCTAATGCCCTTTATTACCGGAAGAGCAATGCAGACAGCGTAGAAGCATTTGCAAAAGAGGAAAAGAAAGTACGGGATGCAGTAGGACAGATCAAGTATAAGGCAAAGGGACTGGAGCAGACGGCTACGATGGAAAAAATGCTTTCCCTGAATGCAGCCATTGAAGCAGGCCGTGCCGGAAAAGCAGGTGTAGGCTTTGGTGTTGTAGCAGATGAGATCGGACGTATGGCAAATGAGTCAGCAGCTGTATATCAGGAGATCCAGGAACTGGTAAAACAGGTAGAGGAATCCATGGAACGCCTTGGAGAATAATACAGGGAGATCTTTCAGAAAATATTGTATGCAGAAGAGAGGATAAAAGGAGATACATAAATGGTCATTACGGTTTCAAATCAAAAAGGCGGTGTGGGAAAGACCACAACATCAGCAGCGCTGGCTGCAGGATTTTCGATGGCAGGTAAAAAGGTTCTGTGTATAGACCTGGATCCCCAGGGAAATCTTGGATTCTGCCTTGGTCTGGATACCGAAGGAGGATCTACTATACTGGATGTATTAAAAGGAGATATATCCATACAAAAGGCTATCAGCCGCACAGAAGGGATCGATATCCTTCCTTCTGATATTACATTAAGCAGCAGTGGTCTGGAGTATAATCCGGGAGAAGAAAAAGAATCTATTTTAAAAAATGTTTTAAAGCCGGTAATGGATTTTTATGACTATATTGTGATCGATACACCCCCTGCCTTAAATCTTCTCACAGTTAACGCATATGCAGTTTCTGATTATCTTATTATACCAATGGCATCGGATATCCTCAGTCTGGTTGGTCTGTCACAGTTAAAGGAAACAGTAGAATCTGTCCGCATACAGATCAATCCCGGCCTTAAGATCATGGGTATCCTGCTAAACCGCTTTAATCCAAGAACATGTCTTTGCAGGGATGTATTGGAAATGGCCGGGCAGCTGGCCGGGCAGCTGGAAACCCGGGTATTTGACACAAAAATAAGGTCCGGAGTGGCGATTGCGGAAGCACCGGCCCATGGAGAAAGTATTTTTGAGTACAGTCCGAGAGCATCAGCTGTAAAGGATTATGGAAAGTTTTTAGATGAGGTAGAAAAGATCATAGGTTTCAGGGAGAAATAATATGGCAAAAAAAACAAATAAAACCTCACATGTGCTGAACCTTATCACAGGTTCACAGCCGCCAGTTGCGTCTTCTGGCCAAACACAGCCGTCTTCTTCAGCTTCCGGTGAAACACAGCAGGAAGGATCAGCTGCTGAAGAACCGGTAAGAGTGCCTTCCGCTAATGTGACTGTAGTTGATCCAAGAGAAGAAGGAAAGCTGGCAGAAGAGATCCAGAAGAATCTGATCCAGGAGCTGGAAAAAGAACAGACAGAAGAGCAGGCAGAACAGCCCGGGAAGCAGGAAGAACAGCAGGAAGAACAGTCGGAAGAACAGCCGGAAGAACAGACAGAAGAACAGCCGGAAGAACAGACAGAAGAACAGACAGAGCAGCCCAAAACAAACGCAGGGACACCTGTACAGAAAGAACTGGAACAACAGGAAGAGCAGAAGCAGGAAGATGGTCCAAGTTACCGGGTCGTAAATATCATGGAGGAGATCCTTACTCCGGAACTGATCCTTGACGCACTGAAAAGTAATGATACCTGTACCTGCAGCCGCTGTCAGGCAGATGTGAAGGCGCTGATGCTTACCAGGCTGCCGCCCAAATATATTGTAGCAGATAATACGACAGTCCCGATGCTGTTAACCTTTTACCGCAATAAATTCCGTGTGGCTGTTTTAAGTCAGTCCATGAGAGCCTGTATGGAAGTAAAAGAACATCCACGCCATATCTTATAAATTTTCATGCTGCGCCGAAATATTTATATAGAATCTATAGAATCACAGGGATAAAGTATACAGAAGCGGCGCATTTTATGTACTCCGCGACATCACATGACTGAAAGGAGCAGCAGATATGTCAAGTGTATCAAGTACAAGCAGCAGTCTTGGAAATACAGCTTTAAGAGGATTTGGCGGTTTAGCTTCCGGTATTGACAGGGATGCACTGATCGAACAGATGACAGCAAGAACAACATCCAAGATCACATCCAAGAAACAGGCTATGACCAAACTGGAATGGAAGCGGGATGCATATCGTTCTATCAGCAATAAGATCATAGATCTTCAGGACAATTACCTTAGCTATTCAGCAACAAAGAGCTTAAAAAACAGTGATTTCTTTGCAAAAAACCAGGTCAGTGTACAGGGAGATCCTGACTATACAAAATATATATCAGCGACAGGAAACGCAGACACTGCATCCAGAGTATCAGTTCTGGGAGTAAACAAATTAGCAACATCTGCCACATTGATCTCCGGCGAAAAGAAAACAGATTCAGCTATTACCTTAGGCGGCATCAGCGGGTCTGATTTTAGCAATAAAGAAATAAAGACCTCCAATCTTTCCGGAACGAAGCTGACATTTGGAACCTACAGTATTACAGATAAGCAGTTTACAACGGAAGCAACCTTTACGTTCCCCACCAGTTATGAAAAAAAGCTGGACAATGGAAAAACAGAGACAGTTACCATTGATTATACGGCTAGTTCTGACAAGATAGTAGAACAGCTGAATGAAGCCCTTGATTCCCAGGGATTTCTCGGAAAAGATGGAAAGAGCGGCATTAAATTTACACTGAATGGTGATCAGATCCAGATCAGTCAGACAGACAGTATTACCGATAAAGGAAAAAGCTGTGTGATCAGGGAAACATCATCTGCTTTAAAGAGTCTTGGCTTTAATTCCGGCAACATGAATCAGGATGAAATAGATAACGGCATTTCACTTAAGGAATTTAACGACCATACATCTTCATTTGAGGCTGCAGCTATAACAAAGCAGCCCCTTTCCGGCTATCTTAAGGGAAAATCAATCTCTGTTTCTTATGGCGGACAGACAAAGAATATTGAACTGATCGGCGATAAGGAAGAGATAAAAGATTTTAAAGCTTTTAAGGATAGCTTACAGAATAAGCTGGATAAAGCCTTCGGTTCAGGAAAGGTTACTGTAGGTGAGGGTCAAAATGGCAGCCTGACGTTTACTGCAAAAGACAACAAACAGACATTACAGATATCCGCAGACTCAAAGGAACTCCAGAATGCCCTGGGTATCACATCTACCCAGTCAAATAAGATCAGTACAGGAAGCAGCCTGTGGGAGAACAGGGTCAAACTGGGACTGGGAAAATACAATACAAAAGAGGAATTAAACGACGCATTAAAAAACTTTACAGTCAATGGTGCAAAAATAGATAATATCACTGCAGATACCACAGTAGACGGACTGCTTACTGCGATCAATAATAATAAAGATGCGGGAGTAACTGCCATCTATCTGGGCAGTGAAAATAAATTTGTTCTTTCTTCCAATGAAAAAGGTGAGGGCCGTAAGATCACCCTTGGTGCAGATCCAAAAGATACTACTGATGCAGCAAATCTCATTTTCGGCGGGGTTAGCACAGATGGCACAGATGGTGAGATGAGTATTCTCTATAATGGGGTACAGACCACCATTACCAGCAGCAGCAATACCTTCTCCATTGACGGTCTGGATATTAGAGCCACGAATACATTTAATACAGGCTCGGCAACTGCTGAAGGAGGCGTCAGCTTTACTGCATCAGCAGATACAGAAAAGGTAACGGAGACTGTAAAGAAATTCATTGAAGCTTATAATGCCATGATCGATGAGGTCCGCACCCAGGCAACAACCAAGCCGGACAGTAATTATAAGCCTCTGACAGATGATCAGAAAAATGAAATGAATGAAACCTCCATTAAAAACTGGGAGGATAAGGCAAAAGAGGGTATTCTGTACAACAGCAGCGCTTTAAAAGATCTGGACAATGCTACCCAGGGCATTTTCTCTTCAATGATGATAAACGGTGTTTCTTATGACGATCTTGAAAAGATCGGAATTTCCTTCTCAGATGATTACACAGCAGGTGGAAAGATCGTATTTGATGAAGAAAAGTTTAAAACTGCCATGGACAGTGATCCGGAAAAGGTATCAGACCTGTTCACAGGCACGCATGGTATTGTAAACACCATAGACAGTACTCTTTCTACTTATGCCACCAGATATGCAAGCAAGAATGGAAATTCCTATGGTGTGCTTATTGAAGAGGCAGGATCTGAAAAACTAAGCCTGACCCTGACTAACAACAGTATTTATAAAGAATTAAAGGATATGCAGGAAACCATCACAAACCTGCAGTCCCAGCTGTCAACTGAGCAGGACCGTTATATCAGTCAGTTTACGCAGATGGAAAGGCTGATCAATCAGATGAATTCACAGTCCAGCTACCTGTCACAGTTAGGTGGCTGATGGGGGTAAGAAAGCATGTATGAAAAGTTTAAGCAGTACAAGGAAAGTACGATCTATTCTATGAGCAATCTGGAGTTGTTGCTTTTATTGTATGATGAAGCAGTGAAACGTCTGAAAATGGCACAGATCGCACTTGAGGATAAAAAATATGAGACTTTTGAAGAATGTCTCGAAAAAACAGGACGGATCGTCCGGTATTTAATACAGATACTGGATATGCAGTATCCCATCAGCAAGGATCTGAAACGTATCTATGAGTACCTGATCTATGATATCAGCCGTGTTAAAGCAGGAAGGGAACGCAGGGCAGAAGAGATTCCAAGGATCAGCCACATACTTTCTGAATTAAGAGATGCATTTAACCAGGCAGGAAAGATTTCCGGCGATCAGCATATTGTGAGAGAACGAAGTGTTTTCGGTTAAAGGAGAATATATGAGCGCAGACTTGGAAACAATTTTGATATATCTTCAAAGGAGATATAATATATTAAGAGAAGTTTGTAGTCTGACGGAAGAACTGGCGGAGGCAGTGGAGCGCGGCGACACAGTCTCCGCTTCTCTTCTTTTAGATATGAGGGGAGAACAGCTGCAGCGCCATGCAGACTGTGAAGAACAGATCATCCTGCAGACTGCGGGAAACAGCCTTCGGGACCGGTATCTACGAGATCTGGCTAAAGGTCCATTAATGAATGTAAAAAGCTGTTTTAAAGGAAAGACAGAGCGCGAAAAAATGCTGGAGAAGCGTATTGAGGATCTGCGTTGCCGCACAGAAAAGCTTTTAGATAAGATACGCAGGATCGATGGGGGACTTAACAGAAGAATATCAAAAAACAGGTGAAGTTAAATGGAAAATCAAAACTTTTATGAAGGCCGCATACTGGTAAATATGGCTGCATCTGTTATGCGCCAGGATGATTTAAAGCCGCTTCATGGAAATCTGGACTGGGAAAGGCTGTTCCGGGTTGCAGATTATAACAAAATTTCAAACCTGATCTATCTTGCAATCCT
>ERZ838118.3207-NODE-3207-length-16014-cov-14.016605_pt1 | contig 16014 bp, 12 predicted proteins | sample MGYA00519863_ERZ838118 | MGnify/ENA primary metagenome ERZ838118 (study PRJEB31850, sample SAMEA3708827) | human gut metagenome | biome: human gut; feature: human-associated habitat; material: faeces | place: China | collected 2014 ...
AGCGTCTGGGCACCAAGCGTGCAGATGGTCAGTTCGTTCTGGCCGGCAACATCCTGGTTCGTCAGCGTGGCACCCACATCATGCCGGGTGAGAACGTTGGCAAGGGCAGCGATGACACCCTGTTTGCTCTGGTGGACGGCACCGTCCGTTTTGAGCGCGTGGGCAAGAACGGCAAGAAGTGCAGCGTCAAGCAGTAACTTCTTTCTGAATAACTGCAACCGCAGAGCCGGACCGTTTTGGCCCGGCTCTTTTTGATGAAAATAAGGAGGGGCTGTATGGCAGCACAAACCAACTTTATCGACATCGCCACGATATGGCTCCACGCGGGCAAGGGCGGCGACGGCGCAGTGAGCTTCCATCGTGAGAAGTTCGTGGCCGCAGGCGGCCCGGACGGCGGCGACGGCGGCCGCGGCGGCGACATCATTTTTGTGGTGGACGACCACCTGAGCACCCTGATGGACTTCCGCTATAAGCGCAAGTATGTGGCCCCGGAGGGCGGCAAGGGCGGCGCAAGCCTGTGCCACGGCAAGAACGCCGAGAACCTTGTCATCAAGGTGCCGCTGGGCACCGTGATCAAGGACGCCGAGAGCGGCCTGGTCATCGCGGACCTGTCGGACCACACCCCGGTCACCATCGCCAAGGGCGGCCGCGGCGGCTACGGCAATGCACATTTTGCCACCCCCACCCGCCAGATCCCCAAGTTTGCCAAGCCCGGCATGCCCGGTGAGGACATCCAGGTGACGCTGGAGCTGAAACTGATCGCGGATGTGGGCCTGATCGGCTTCCCCAATGTGGGCAAGTCCACCCTCATCTCCACCATCAGCGCCGCAAAGCCCAAGATCGCAAACTACCACTTCACCACCCTGGTGCCCACTCTGGGCGTCGTGTCGGTGGGCGAGGGTGCCAGCTTTGTCTGCGCCGACATCCCCGGCCTGATCGAGGGTGCCAGTGAGGGCATCGGCCTGGGCCACGACTTCCTGCGCCATGTGGAGCGCTGCCGCCTGCTGCTGCATGTGGTGGACGTTTCCGGCAGCGAGTGCCGTGAGCCGGTGGATGACTTTGAAAAGATCAACGAAGAGCTGGCCAAGTTCAGCCCCGAGCTGGCAAAGCGCCCCCAGATCGTGGTGGGCAACAAGTGCGATCTGGCCACCGAGGAGCAGATCGAAGCGTTCCGCACCTATGTGGAGGGCAAGGGCCTGACCTTCGTGCCCATCTCCGCCGCCACCATGCAGGGCGTGCGGGAACTGCCGGGTCTGGTGTACAACCGCCTGAAGGACATCCCGCCGGTGCCGGTGTTCACCCCCGAGTACAAGAAGCCGGAGCCCAAGGCCAACGACCGTGCCTTTACCATCAAGCGGATGGAAGCCCATGTGTGGAGCGTGGAAGCTCCGTGGCTGGAGTATATTCTGGCCGGCAGCAACGTGGACGACTACGAGAGCCTGCAGTTCTTCCAGCGTCAGCTGGGCGAGAGCGGCATTCTGGACGCGCTGGTGCAGAAGGGCGTGGAAGAGAACGATACCATCCTTATCGGCGAGTATCAGTTCGACTACATTTTCTAAGAGGTTAACTGGCTCACCCTCTCCGTCCGCTCGCTAAACTCGCGTCCACCTCTCCCAAAGGGAGAGGCCTTGGCAGTGCGGCAGACTTTCCGGGTTTGCCAAAGGCTCTCCCTTTGGGAGAGCTGCTGAGCGCAGCGAAGCTGAGAGGGCGAGGACGCTTTCCAGAGGAAATTTTTTATGAACGAATCGGAAAAGATCGACCCGCGGGAGCTGAGCCCCCTGGCACTGGCCTTTGTGGGCGACAGCGTGCTGGAACTGCTGGTGCGCCAGCGGCTGGCAGAGCACCACCGGCTCTCTGCCGGCAAGCTCAACGCTGAAAAGGTCAAGTATGTCTCGGCCCGGGCGCAGTTCCGGGAAGAGCAGCTGCTGGAGCCGCTGTTCACCGAGGACGAGCTGGCCATGTTCAAGCGGGGCCGCAATGCCAGCAAGGCCAGCGTGTCCAAGCACGCCTCCCCGGAGGAATACCGTGCCTCCACCGGCTTTGAGTGCCTGCTGGGCTGGCTGTACCTGAACGGGCAGTTGGACCGGGTGCACGAGCTGTTCGACACCCTATGGCAGCAGTTCGACCCCAACGAAACCAGATAACGCCGAAAGCCCGCTGCTTTCCGCACTGGAAAACAGTGCCGGAAGGCGGCGGGCTCTGCGTTTACGCCTGTGGTCCGGTCAGGCGCGGCGGGGCAGCATCAGCGGCTGTTTTTGGCGCTGCGGCTGTTCACGCTGTTCTTGGCGCTCTCATCGTCGGCACCCTTGGTGTACTGGTTGGGGTGCTTGTGCTCGTTGGTGGTGCTGTTCTGGGTGGAATTGCTGGTGCGGTTGGAAGTCTGGTTCTTGCAGTTGCTGCTGCGGTTCTCGGTACGGTTTTCCATCGTGAAGGATCTCCTTTCGGTTTTCAAGTGCGGGGGCGGTGTGCCCTCACAAAGCCTAGTGTGGCCGCGCAGGGCCGCTTTATGCATCCACAGGAGGAATGTACTATGCCTACGGAATATTTTGAGCAGCGGGAACGCGCCCTGCTGGGCCCGCGGTACGAGCAGCTGTATGCCGCCCCGCAGGAGGCCGCCGAGCGCGGCGTGACCGTGTCAGCCCTGCGCGCGATGCCGGAGCAGTTTGCGCAGAAAGCGGACTTCCCGCTGGAAGTGTCGCCTTTCTGCAAAGCGGCCTTTGTGGTGCATGCGCCGGAGTTCAAACCCGGACGCCACCCGTACCACCACGCGGGCGTGTTCTACTCGCAGGAGCCGTCGGCGTCCTCGGCTGCCCCGCTGCTGGGAGTGCAGCCCGGCATGCGGGTACTGGACCTGTGCGCGGCCCCCGGCGGCAAGAGCAGCCAGCTGGCAGCGGCTTTGCAGGGGCGGGGCGTGCTGGTGAGCAACGAATATGTGGCGGCCCGCGCCGAGATCCTGAAAAGCAACCTGGAACGCATGGGCGTGCCCAACGCGGTGGTGCTCAACGAGACGCCTGCCCGCATCGCGGAGGCCCTGCCGGAGTTTTTCGACCGGGTGCTGGTGGATGCCCCCTGTTCCGGCGAGGGAATGTTCCGCAAGGAGCCGGTGGCCCGGCAGCAGCACTGTGAAGCGCTGGTAAAGCAGTGCGCTGAGCTGGGTGCACAGATCCTGGACTGCGCCGCCGCCGCGCTGGCCCCCGGCGGGCAGCTGGTGTATTCCACCTGTACCTTTGCGCCGGAAGAGGACGAGGGGCAGGTGGCGGCCTTTCTGCAGCGGCACCCGGAATTCGAGCTGGCCGACGCGCTGGGCAATGTGGACTACACCTTTGGCAGCGAGGGCGAGGCCAACCGTACCGGAGGCCTGCCGCTGGATGTGCGCAAGGTGCGCCGCATCTGGCCCTGTCAGGGCGGCGAGGGCCACTTTATGGCAAGGCTGGTCAAGGCGGGCACGCCCCGTACCCTGCCTGCCGCAGGGGAGTACACCCCGGAAGAACGGCTCTGGCTGGACGCCGCAGCCGCCGCCGGTAAAAAGGGCAAGGGCAAGGGCGGCAAACCGGCCAGAGAGCAGGACGCCCGTGCGGCCCGCCGGGCCGACAGCCGCGCCTGCCGGGATGCCGTGCAGGGCGGGCGCAGCCGCAGCCGGGACGCCGGGGCAGGGGAGACCACCCCGGCCCAGAGCCTGGCCGCGTGGAAGGAGTTCGCGCAGGAGGTTTTCCCGGCACTGGCCGGACGCCCCGCCGTGGTGCACGGGGGCGGCGTGCTGCTGCCGGTGCCCTTCCCTCAGACCGGCCTGCATGTGCTGCGGGCCGGGGTGTTCGTGGGCAGTGTACAAAAAGGCCGCTTTGTGCCGGAGCACCACCTGTTCACAGCCTTCGGGGCGCAGTGCGCCAACCGCGAGGAGCTGACTCTGGCCGACCCCCGCTGCGTGGAGTACCTCTCCGGGCGGGAGGTGGAGGCACGCACCGCTGCCGACGGCTGGTGCTGCGTGACCGTGGACGGCTGGCCGCTGGGCGGCGGCAAGGTGTCCGGCGGGCGGGTGAAAAACCACTACCCCAAGGCCCTGCGGCTGCTGTAAGCGGCGGCAGAAAGCGCTTTTTTGCGCATTCGGCGGGAAAACAGGCCGGATAAGGCTTGAACGTGCAAAGCGATTGTGTTAAAATACTAAAGTTAGATTTTGTGTGCTGCCACAACGCGGGCGACCACAGCCCGTCTGCCCGCAGGCGGTGATCTCGATAAAAATTAGGAGGCTCATTCCCATGTCCGGACATAGCAAATGGAACAACATCAAGCGCAAGAAGGAAAAGACCGACGGCGCACGCGCAAAGGTCTTTACCAAGATCGGCCGTGAAATCAGCGTTGCCGTGCGTATGGGCGGCCCGAACCCCGCTTCCAACAGCAAGCTGGCAGACCTGATCGCCAAGGCAAAGCGTATGAGCGTGCCCAACGACAACATCCAGCGCATCATCAAGAAGGCTGAGGGCGGCGACAAGACCGAGTACGAGGCAATCACCTACGAGGGCTACGGCCCCGGCGGCGTGGCTGTCATGGTGGAGACCCTGACCGACAACCGCAACCGTACCGCTGCCGACCTGCGCCACTACTTCGACAAGAACGGCGGCAACCTGGGCGCTATGGGCTGTGTGGCCTTCCTGTTCAGCCAGAAGGGTGTCATCGACATCTCTCTGGAGGACAAGGACGCCGACGAGGCCATGATGGATGCTCTGGATGCCGGTGCCGAGGACTTTGACGCCAGCGAGGACGCTGCCGAGATCACCACCGATCCCGAGAACTACTCCGCTGTGGTCAAGGCTCTGGAGGAGAAGGGCTACGAGATCCTGTCTGACGATCTGGCCATGGTGCCCATGACCACCACTCGTCTGACCGACCCCGACCAGCTGAAGGCCATGGGCAAGCTGCTGGACGCTCTGGAAGAGAACGACGACGTGCAGAACGTCTGGCACAGCCTGGAGAACGAAGAGGACCTGCCGGAATAACCGGGAGCGCTTCGGAATAAGAACGAAAAAAGCTGCTTTTTGCGTGCACTGCACGGGAAGGGCAGCTTTTTTTGTTTGCAGTGCCGGTGATTGAATTGAATGGTGCATTGTTTTAGGGCGCGCAGCGGCGTTTCCAGAAACTTTCATGAAAAAACACCGGACGTGACGCATTTTCAGACGTCGAATTTGTGCGAAAACCATATCCTTTTGCGGGGGCCTGTGATATACTTCAGGGGAGAGGAACCAGAAAAAGGACAAGCGTGGAGGAAGTGCGGATGAGTGAACAGGAGCGGATCATGAACGTTGCCCTGCTGTGGGGCGGCTGTTTCTGCCTGACGGCGGCGTTCTGCCTGTCCATGGGAAACGACTACAACCGGGAAAAACGCAACTGGCTGATCTGGATGGAGCTTTCGGCGGCTGCGCTGCTGTGCTGCGATGCGGCTGCCTGGTTCGTGCAGGGCACGCCGGGGGAAGCAAGCCACCTCATCATGGTCGCCACCAACTTTGTGGTGTATGCGGGGCTGTATCTGGTGCTGTTCCTGTTCAACCACTATGTGGGCTGCTACCTGCGGGAGGACGGCCGTCTTTGCGCCCCGAAACGCAGCCGGACGGTGGACATTACCTGCGCCGTGGGCATCGGGCTGGTGTTCGTGTCCCAGTTCAGCCCACTGTTCTACTACATCGACGCCCAGAACATCTACCACCGCAGCGATACCTTCCCGCTGTCCATGGTGCTGCTGCTCATCGGCATGGGCACAGAGACCACCATGATGGCCCAGTTTTGCCAGAAGCTCACGATGGGACGCCGCATCGCCATGTTCGGCTGTATGGTCCTGCCGCTGTCGGTGGCAGCGTGTCAGGTATTCCAGGACGACATTTCCCTCATCAGCCTGTCGGTGGGGGCATCCATGATCCTGCTGTTCGTGGTGGCCACCAGCGCCCAGAACCGGGAGCTGGCCGTCTCAGAGCGGACCAAGGAGCAGATCCGCCAGCGTCTGGAAATCGCCACCATGCTGAACAGCTGCGTGGGCAAGCTGAACTCCGACACCGACATCGACGTGGGCATCAACAACCTGCTGGCCACTGTGAACGACTATTTTCAGGCCGACCGCACCTATGTGTTTGAGATCGACCCGGACCGGGACGTGCTCATCAACACCTTTGAGTATATCTGCGGGCAGGAGGTAAGTGCCCAGATGGACAATCTGCAGGAGGTGCCTGTTTCGGTCATCGAGGTCTGGATGCAGAACTTCCGGCAGGGACGTCCCTATTATATGTCCGATCTGGAGCAGGAGCGGGGCCAGCCCAGCTACGAGATGCTGAAGGCGCAGCAGGTGTGGCGCCTGCTGGCCGTGCCGTTGATGAAAGGCGGAGCCATGGTGGGCTTTCTGGGTGTGGACAACCCCCGCGCGCACTACGATGACGCGACCCTGCTGGCGTCCATCCAGTTCTTTGTGACCAACAGTCTGGACCGCAAAAAGCAGCAGGCCTATCTGGAAAAGCTCAGCTACCGCGACATGCTCACCGGCCTGTACAACCGCAACCGATACATCGAGCGGCTGGAAGCCTACAAGCAGGTGCAGGATCAGCAGATCGGTGCCATCTACATCGACCTGAACGGCCTGAAAAAGGTGAATGACGAGCAGGGCCACCGCGCCGGTGACGAGCTGATCGTGCGGGCGGCGGGCACCATTGCGGGCATTTTTGCCGAGGACGCCTACCGGGTGGGCGGTGACGAGTTCGTGGTGATCCTGCTGGATGTGAGCCGCGAGGAGTTTGCCCGCAAGACCGAGCAGCTGCGCCGCCAGATGCAGGAAAACAGCGTGGATGCGTCCATCGGCGGGGTATGGCAGGCCAGCACCGAGAACCTGGAGGACCTGCTGCGCCGGGCCGATGAGAACATGTACAGGGAAAAGAAGCGCTACTACAGCCAGGCCGATGCCGCCCGGAAACCGGAAAGCTGACCGGACTGCACGGACAAAGGACGAAGAAATCCGACAAAGGTGTTCTATTCTGCTCACGCTTTGCTATGGCAGGGTGAATGATTTTCATCTAAATTGACAAATTTCAACCTGATTACTATAATTAAAAAAGTGTTTCTCGGTTATGGACGATGGTGTTTATGCAGCCGCAAGATGCCATCGTTTTTCTATTCGCTTTTTCTGTCCGTGTGCCAAGGACAGACGTCTGCACTGTGAGACGCAGATGCGGGAAAGTGCCTGGCTCAGACCGGGAACGCCAAAATAGTATTTCATTGATAGGAATGGAGTGGCATCAAACGATGGCAAAGTACATCATCAAGCGTGTCGCAATGGGCATCTTCAGCATCTTCATTGTGGCCACGGTTACCTTTTTTGTCATGAACTTGGTCCCCGGCGGCCCGTTCGTGGCAGAAAAGTCCATCAGTGCGGCTGCTCAGCAGGCGCTGGCCGAGAAATACGGCCTGGACAAGCCGCTGGGTGCGCAGTACGTCAATTACATGAAGAGCCTGCTGCACGGCGACCTGGGCCTGAGCCTGCGTCAGCGTGGCCGCACGGTCAACGAGATCATCGCCAGCAAGCTGCCGGTGTCCTGCCGCCTGGCAGGCGTGGCGGTGCTGGTGGCCCTGTGCATCGGCATCCCGCTGGGCTGTATCTCGGCTTACAACCGCGGCAAGTGGCTGGACAACATCATCATCGTGTTCGCAACCTGCGGCATTGCGATCCCGAGCTTTATTTCCAGCGTGCTGCTGCTGTATGAGTTCGGCATGAACCTCAAGCTGCTGCCCACCGTGGGCCTGAACAGCGCTGCAGCGTATATCATGCCGGTCACCGCACTGGCGATCTACCCCTCTGCATACATCACCCGCCTGATGCGTTCCAGCCTGCTGGACGTCATGGGTCAGGACTACATGCGCACCGCCCGTGCCAAGGGCGTGTCCCAGTTCATGATCCTGTTCAAGCATGCGCTGCGCAATGCCATCCTGCCGGTCATCACCTACGTCGGCCCCATGCTGGCCAGCCTGATGACGGGCTCCTTCGTGGTGGAGAAGATCTTCTCCGTGCCCGGCCTGGGCCGCGACTTCGTGTCTGCCATCACCAACCGTGACTATACCCTGATCATGGGCACCACCATCCTGCTGTCCAGCATGGTCATCGTGGCCAACGTGATCGTGGATATCCTGTACAAGATCATCGACCCGCGCATCAAGCTGCAGTAAAAAAGGAGGAACGCGTTATGGAAAACATCAAAAAGAATCCTCTCAGCCTGCAGCTGAACGCTGATGACTTTCTGCCTGCCAGCAACGAGGAAAAGCAGAGCCTTGTGATCATGCGCGAGAGCGTCAACTTCTGGAAGGACGGTCTGCGCCGCCTGAAGAAGAACAAGATCGCCATGGTCAGCTTTGTGTTCATCATCGCCATTGCCATTTTTGCCTACCTGCTGCCTGCCGTGTGGCCCTACAGCTACTCGGAGCAGGTGAAGGGCAGCAACAATCTGGCACCGTTCGAGTACTCTGCCTCTGAGCAGGCCCGCATCGATGCCGGCGAAAAGGTATTCCCGCACATTATGGGTACCGACCGTATGGGCCGTGACTTTGCGGTGCGTATCATGATGGGCACCCGCGTGTCCCTGTCCGTCGGCCTGATCGCCTCGGTGCTGGTGCTGATCATCGGTGCCACCTACGGTGCTGTGTCGGCCTTTGCCGGCGGCTGGGTGGACAACATCATGATGCGTATCACGGATGTCCTGTACACCATCCCGGATATCCTGCTGATCATCCTGCTGGGCATGGCCCTGAAGGAGCCCCTGGAAAGTCTGGCCACCAAGCCCGGCTTCAAGTGGATGCAGACCCTGGGCCCCAACATGATCTCCATCTTCATCATCTTTGCTCTGCTGTACTGGGTCAGCATGGCGCGTATCGTGCGCAGCCAGATCCTGATCCTGAAGGAGAGCGAGTACGTCACCGCTGCCCGCGCACTGGGCGCTTCCAGCGGCCGTATCATCAAGAAGCACCTGCTGACCAACTGCATCGGCACCCTGATCGTGACCACCACCCTGCAGATCCCGGCTTCCATCTTCACCGAGAGCTACCTGAGCTTCATTGGTCTGGGTGTTGCAGCCCCGCTGCCGTCTCTGGGTTCTCTGGCCACCGATGCCGTCAAGGGCATGAACACCTACCCCCACCTGCTGATCGCCCCCGCACTGATGATCAGCGTGATGATCCTGGTGTTCAACCTGTTTGGCGACGGCCTGCGCGATGCCTTTGACCCGAAGCTGAAGAATTGATGAGGTGAACGAAGATGAGCGAAAAAATTCTTGATATCAAGGAAGAGCGCCTTTCCTTCTTCACCCCTGCCGGTGAGGTCAAGGCACTGAACGGCGTTTCCTTTGCGATGAACCAGGGCGACGTGCTGGGCATCGTGGGCGAGTCCGGTTCCGGCAAGTCCGTTACCGCTTACTCGGTCATGGGCCTGACCGCTTACCCCGGTAAGCTGGTGGGCGGCAAGGTGTGGTTCAACGGCCACGAGATCGAGAACATGAAGGAGAAGGACTTCCGCAAGATCCGCGGCAACGAGGTCTCCATCATCTTCCAGGACCCCATGACCAGCCTGAACCCGGTGTACACCATCGGCAACCAGATCGTGGAGGTCATCCGCCTGCACACCAAAAAGAGCAAGCAGGAAGCCTGGGCACGCGCCGAGGAGCTGCTGGAGCTGGTCGGCATCAACGAGCCGGAAAAGCGCCTGAAGCAGTACCCCCACGAGCTGTCCGGCGGTATGCGCCAGCGCGTGATGATCGCCATCGCCCTGGCCTGTGAGCCGAAGCTGCTGATCGCAGACGAGCCCACCACCGCACTGGACGTGACCATCCAGGCACAGATCCTGGAGCTGATGCAGGAGCTGCGCAAGAAGCTGGGCATGAGCATCATCATGATCACGCACGACCTGGGCGTCGTGGCTTCCATGTGCGAAAAGATCGCCGTCATGTACGCCGGCCACATCGTGGAGTACGGCACCACCGACGAGATCTTCTACCAGCCGGGCCACGAGTACACCAAGGGCCTGATCAACTCCATCCCCAAGCTGAACACCGAGGTGCGTGAGCGTCTGGTGCCCATTGAGGGTACCCCTGTGGACCTGCTGAATCCGCCGGCCGGCTGCCCCTTTGCACCCCGCTGCAAGAACTGCATGAAGATCTGTCTGAGCAAGATGCCTCCGCGCACCGAGCTCAGCGACACCCACTATACCTACTGCTGGCTGCAGCAGAAGGCTGCATTTGAGAAAGGGGAAAAGGCAGAATGAGTGAACACAAGACGCTGGTTGAAGTCCAGCACCTGCAGCAGTATTTCCCCGCCGGCGGTGTGGGCAAAAACCGCAAGTACGTTCAGGCTGTGGATGACGTAAGCTTTGCCATCCGCAAGGGCGAGACCCTTGGTCTGGTAGGCGAGTCCGGCTGTGGCAAGACCACCACCGGCCGCACCCTGCTGCGCCTGTACGAGCCCACCGGCGGCAAGATCTACTATGACGGCAACCTGCTGTTTGATAAGGAAAAGAAGATCGCCGTGGATATGCTGCCCTACCGCCGCCGGATGCAGATCGTGTTCCAGGACCCCTACGCAAGCCTGGACCCCCGCATGACCATCGGTGACATCGTGGGTGAAGGCATCGACATCCATCACCTGGCCGAGAACGAAAAGGATCGCCACGATAAGATCATCGCCCTGCTGGAGCGCGTGGGCCTGAACAGCGAGCACGCAAACCGCTACTGCCACGAGTTCTCCGGCGGTCAGCGTCAGCGCGTGGGCATTGCCCGTGCACTGGCTGTGAACCCCGAGTTCATCGTCTGTGATGAGCCGGTCTCCGCACTGGACGTGTCCATCCAGGCACAGGTCGTGAACATGTTCGAGGACCTGCAGCAGGAAATGGGCCTGACCTACCTGTTCATCGCCCATGACCTGAGCGTGGTCAAGCACATCTCCAACCGCATCGGCGTCATGTACCTGGGCAAGCTGGTGGAGCTGGCCGACAGCTTTGAGCTGATCGCCCACAGCATCCACCCCTACACCCGCAGCCTGATCTCTGCCATCCCGGTGGCAGACCCCATCACGGCACGCCAGTCCAAGCGCATCGTGCTGCAGGGCGATGTGCCCAGCCCCCTGAACCCGCCGTCCGGCTGCCGCTTCCGCACCCGCTGCCCCTACGCAGACGAGCGGTGCGCCGCCGAGGTGCCGGAGTTCAAGGAAGTGACCAGCGGCCACTGGGCTGCCTGCCACCATCTGGACAAGGTGAAGTAAAAACACTTCATTCTTTTAAAAGATGAATGCAGTTCATCTTTTGGCTGAAATGTAGTAACGAAATGGTTACAGTCTCGCGTTTGGGCTTGTAACCAAAGCGCGAACGCATTATACTATTCGTGTTCCTCCGGAGGACAGGCTGTTTTGGCAGACCGTGCTCCGGATCGAATATAGAGGCGGCTGGGGGAACCTGGCACACTCAATTTGATTTTAAGGGAAGGGATATTTACTATGAAACGCATTTCTCGTCGTAATTTCCTCAAGGTCGCTGGTGTCAGCGCCGCTGCTCTGGGCCTGGCAGCCTGCGGCGGCAGCAAGTCCGGTTCTACCGCAACCTCTGGTTCTACTGCCGGTTCTACCGCTGGCGGCGTCAACACCGCTGGCTTCACCGTCCAGTATGGTTCTAACCCCGAGACTCTGGACCCCGCTCTGAACAGCGCAATTGATGGCGCTAACACCATCATCACCATCTTTGAGCCCCTGCTGCTGATCAACGAGAACAACGAGGTCGTCGGCGGCCAGGCTGAGAGCTGGGAAACCAGCGAGGACGGCCTGACCTGGACCTTCACCATGCGTGACGGCCTGAAGTGGAGCGATGGCACCGACCTGAACGCCAAGGACTTTGAGTACAGCTTCAAGCGTATGGTTGACCCCAATACCGCTGCTCCCTATGCAGAGACCTGCCTGGGCATGATCGACGGCTTTGAAGAAGCTGCCGGCTTCCCCGATGCAGACGGCAACCCCACCGCAGAGCCCAACCCCGATGCTCTGAACGTGAAGGCAAGCGATGACGGCAAGACCCTGACCATCGTGCTGTCCTACCCCTGCTCTTACTTTGACAAGATGGCTGCCTTTGCAACCATGAGCCCTGTCCAGCAGGCAACGGTTGAGGCCAACGGCGATGCATGGTGCACCTCTCCCGACACCTTCGTGTCCAACGGCCCTTACATGATCACCGACTGGACCCCCTCCGAGCGCATCGTGCTGACCAAGAACCCCAACTACGTTGGCGGCTGGGACAGCTCCAAGATCGTCTCTGACACCATCACCCTGCTGCTGCTGGAGGACTCTTCTGCTTCCTATGCAGCTTACAACAGCGGTGAGGCTGTCCTGGTCAAGGACGTGCCCACCGATGAGATCCCCAGCCTGACCAAGGCAGAGGACGGCGGCGACTTCTATGTTGACACCATCCTGGGCACCTACTACGTCAGCCTGAACCTGCAGCGTGATGCCTTCAAGGATGCCAAGGTCCGCAAGGCTCTGAGCCTGGCCATCGACCGTGACTACGTTGCCAACACCATCATGCAGGGCACCTACTCCGCCGCCGACAGCATCGTTGGCCCTGGCATCGTGGACGAGAGCGGTTACTTCCACGACAACGGCAATGCTCCCTACATCTCTGCCGACTACGAGGCAAACCTGGCCGAGGCTAAGAAGCTGCTGGAAGAGGCTGGCTACCCCAATGGCGAGGGCTACCCCACCATTGAGTACAGCACCAACGACGCTGGCTACCATGTGCCTCTGGCAGAGTACCTGCAGCAGGCTTGGGGCGATCTGGGCATCACCCTGACCATCAACAAGATGGAGTGGTCCTCCTTCACCCCCGCTCGCCGTGCAGGCGAGTACGACGTTGCCCGTAACGGCTGGGTCATGGACTACAACGATCCCTCCAACATGCTGGATCTGTTCTGCTCCGGCAACGGCAACAACGATGGCAAGTACTCCAACCCCGACTTCGATGCTGCGATTGATGCTTCCCGCGTTGCGGATTCTGCTGAGCACTTTGCACAGCTGCACAAGGCTGAGGACATCCTCATGGAGGATATGGGCTGCCTGCCGATCGCTTACTACAACGACTACTGGCTGCAGAGCCCCACTCTGAAGGGCACCTGGCACAGCCCCTACGGCTACTGGTACCTGCAGTACGGCTACATCGAGGGCTAATCGCCCCGGTGCGGCGTACAGCGTGAGCTGAACCGTAAATCACAGGCACCCCGCTTACCGGAAACGGCAGGCGGGGTGCCTTTTTGCGTGCAGGACCGAAAAACGGACGTCTTGCACACCCCGGTGGGCTATGATACAATAAAAGATAATCAAAGCACAAAGGGGAGAGAAGAATGGAGCAAAAACGCCTGTGTCCGTACTGCATGGGGGAGCTGCCCCCCGCCGCCGACAGCTGTGTGCACTGCGGCAGGGTGTTTGCGGGGCGCAACCCCGCCGGCTGCCTGCCCGTGGGCACGGTGCTGGCCGGGCGCTACACCGTGGGCGAGATGCGGAGCCTGGACGGGGAGGGCATCCTGTACCGGGGCGTGGAGAACCTGGGCTGCTTCCGGGTGACCATTAAGGAATATCTGCCGGTGACCCTGTCTGCCGAGCGAGGCGCGGACTGCATCCTGCAGCCCAAGACCGGTAGCGAGGTGCTGTTCAAGACCACCCGCATGGACTTTGCCGACCTGTACCGGGCGCTGGAGCGCATCACCCCGGCCACCGGGCTGGAAGCCGTGCTGGACGTGGTGGAGGCCAACAACACCGTGTATGCGGTGATGGAAAATCTGGGCGGCACCCCGCTGGACCAGTGGCTGGAAGCGCAGGGCGCGCCGCTGCGCCCGGACGACGCCTGTGCCATGCTGCAGCCGGTGTTTGAGGGCGTGGCCGCCATGCACAAGATCGGGCTGGTGCACCGGGGCATCTGCCCGGAGAACCTCCGGGTGATGGCCGACGGCCGGTGCCGTCTGGCGGGTTACGCCACGGTGGGCCTGCGCACCGCCGGAAGCGGCCTGCGCGAGCAGCTGTACGAGGGGTATTCGGCCCCGGAGCAGTATTCCACCGCCGAGTTTGAGGGCCGCTACACCGACGAATACGGCCTTGCAGCGGTGTTCTACCGCATGGTGTGCGGGCAGGCCCCGGTGCCGGCCGCCCAGCGTATGGTGTCGGACTCCAACCCCCGCGCCCGCACCGTGAACAGCGCCGTGCCGGGCTATGTGTCGGACGTGCTGCAGATGGGCCTGCGGCTCAAGCCCATGGAGCGCATCCAGACCGTGCCGCAGCTGGTGCAGGCGCTCTCCTCCAAAGAGTACACCGAGGAGCTGGGCCGCACCATGAAGCCCGAGACCCCGGTGGGCCAACCGGAAGAAAAGGCCCATCTGCTCAGCGTCAAGGGCCTGCTGGCGGGCATCCTGATCCTGCTGGCCATTCTGCTGGTGCTCATGGTGTGGACCATGGTGAGCCACAGCCTGCCCTCGGCGTCGTCGGGATCGGTGGAGCCGGAACCGGCCAGCAGCGAGGTGCTGGAGCCCCAGAATCTGGTGCCCAGCTTCATCGGCATGGATTACGCCCAGGTGCAGAACAACCGGGAGTACACCGGCATGTACCTGTTCTACGTCACCGAGGAGTACAGCGACACCGTCCCGGCCGGGCAGATCATGACCCAGGAACCGGCGGCGGACACGGTGCTCAAGGCAGGGGAGACCATTCGTCTGGTGGTCAGCAAGGGCCCGCAGAAGGTGGAAATGCCCACCATCGTCGGCTTTACACAGGCCGCCGCCGTAGAGGTGCTGCAGAGCCGCGGGCTGATCGCCAGCTGCTTTATGGTGGTGAACGACGGCTCCTATGCCGCCGGATGCGTGGTGTCGGCCAGTGAACCGGCGGGCGCACAGGTGGACGTGGGCACGGTGATCACCGTGTATATCGCGGCGGACCCCAGCGTGGAGATCACCACCCCGCCCGAGGAACCGGCAGCCACCGAACCCACCACGACCCCGGCTGACCCGGAGACCCCCGCAGACGGCGGGGACCCTGCCGCCGACCCGGAGCAGGGGACCAAGTGAGCACGGAAGGATCGTTTCAGATCTGCAAATCCGGCAGGGCTGCGGCCTTGCCGGGTTTGTTTTTTACCGGAGGGGAGCGCCGTTGCTGCGGCGGTTTTGGTTGTGTGCCGCGCACAGCTGCGGGGGTTCGCGGCGTTTCGCACAAGAAGCGGTGCAAAGCGGCTGTTATATTTGGCGCAGCTGTCACTTGAACATTTTTCAGTGCAGGGTATAATAAAGCTATCGGAACAAAGGCGTTCCGCAGGGGCATCGTCTGCCCTTGCGGGGCGCTTTTTTCGTTTTCCGGGGTGCGGAGGGTGCCGCGCCCGGCAGAGCACAATCTGGAGTGTCAAAAGGATGGGAAAGACTATGCAAAACTTTACAGAGCAAACGCACACCCTTGGCCTGTACGATCCACAGTTTGAGCACGATGCCTGCGGCATCGGCGCTGTGGTGGACATCCAGGGCCGCAAGAGCCACCAGACCGTGGACGACGCTTTGCGCATCGTGGAGCGGCTGGAGCACCGCGCCGGGAAGGACGCCGAGGGCAAGACCGGTGACGGCGTGGGCATTCTGCTGCAGATCAGCCATAAATTTTTCTCCAAGGTGGCCGATGAACGCAACATCCGCCTGGGCAACGAGCGGGAATATGGCGTGGGCATGTTCTTCTTCCCCCAGAACGAGCACATGCGCGCCCAGGCCATGAAGCTGTTCGAGGTGGTCACCCGCAAGGAGGGGCTGGAGTTCCTGGCCTGGCGCAAGGTGCCCGTGGACCCGGACGCCGTGGGCCAGAAAGCCCGCGACTGCATGCCCTCCATCTGGCAGTGCTTCATCAAAAAGCCCGCCAAGGTGAGCAAAGGCATCGACTTTGACCGCAAGTTGTATGTGGTGCGCCGCGTGTTCGAGCAGGCCAGCAACGGCACCTATGTGCCCAGCCTGTCCA
>ERZ838118.3222-NODE-3222-length-15960-cov-3.665577_pt1 | contig 15960 bp, 12 predicted proteins | sample MGYA00519863_ERZ838118 | MGnify/ENA primary metagenome ERZ838118 (study PRJEB31850, sample SAMEA3708827) | human gut metagenome | biome: human gut; feature: human-associated habitat; material: faeces | place: China | collected 2014 ...
CCGATTCTTTTATCTACCTTAACAAACAATACGAAGCGTGCTTGAGGCCTTCGGCGGCCAAACGGGACTCCAGATAAAGGGAGAGTGCGGCGACTGCCCGGTCGCACACGGGGAATACGGGGATGCCCCGCTCACGGAGGGCCTTGCGGAGCGGTTCGAATTTTTCGCCGCCGTCCATAACTGCGACCATGGGCTTGGAAGTGCGGGAACGGACATCGGAAAGCAGCGTCAAAATGCCGTCCGGGGCGTCCATGCGGAAGGCGTCGATATCCGTTTCGGCAAGCGAGTGCGTGACCGGGGAGAGGGGATCAAGGCCGATGACGACGGCGTCGATGTTCTCGTCGTTGAGCAACAGCTCGGCCATGTACGCATGAACCTCGTCGTCCGCGCCGGGGTTTATGTCGAGGGGGTTCTTGATTGGAACCAGCTTCTCCAACCCTTTTGAAGCGATGAGCCGTTTCATGGCCAGCCGGGTGGTTTCGGAATAAGTCCCGAGGGACATGCTGTACTCGTCGGATTGGAGCGAATCCGCCATGCCCACGGCCTCGAACCCGGCACCGCTGACCGCACCGAGCCGCTTGCCCCGGATGGTCGCGTTGGTGAAGGTTTCCGCCAGAAGAATCAGATCCTGGAATTCCGTGAAGTTGCGGGCCATGATCGCGCCCGCCTGCCGGATGCAGGTTTCACAGACCATGTAGTCCCCGGCGAGGGATGCCGTGTGGCCGCTGGTGGCCGTCTTGCCTTCGGGCGTCCGCCCGGCCTTGTAGAAAACCACTTGCTTGTCACGCCGTATGGCCTCGCGCACGGCCTCCGCAAACTGGATCCCGTCGAGATCCTTGAAGCCTTCCGCGTAGACGGCGATGACATCCACTTCTTGGGAGTCCATGAAATGGCGCATCATGTCCCCGAGCGTGAGATCCGTCTGGTTGCCCATTGAAATGAGATAGGACGGGCTCATTTCCGGCGTCTGGCTGAACCGGTTCAGAAGGAAAGCCCCGCTCTGGCTGACGATGGCTGTGCGGCGGCGAGGGTATTGCTTGTAATCAGGCATCTTGGCGGCTGGGATGAACCATGTGTCGAATTTGCCCGGACGGGAAATCACGCCCATGCAATTCGCCCCAAGGAAGGCCGGGCCGCCGTCCCCTCCGGCGGCGAGGTTCTTGTGGGCTTCGGTGATGCGGGCGATCATGTGCTCGGTCATTTCCCGGCTTTCTTCCGTTTCACCGAGGCCGCCGGGGATGAGCATGACGCTGTGCGCGGCGTTGTTTTCAATGATTTCATCCACCAGAGGCGGAACCTGTTCCGCTCCGATGGCGACGATGAACAGATCCAGCGGATCAGGAAGCGCACGGAGGTTCGGCACGCAGCGCACCCCGCTGGCGTCGTTTTCGCCGTCACGGATGATGACGAGTTTGTCGCGGTCAAAACCGGAGTCGATGATGTTTTCAAGGATGATCCGCCCGAAATTCCGGCGCTTGGAGGAAACGCCGATGATGCCGATGGATTTCGGGTGCAGCAGGTTGGCGATTTTTTGGATGGGACGGGGAGCGGGGCGTTCGCCGGGAGTCGAAAAGCGGCACATGCCGTCCAGCGGGACCATGAGGTAGTCCGTGAACGTGAACGGGTTGATCTCCAGTTCTTCAATGATGAACGGTGCATCGGGGTTGCAGGGGGAGAAATAGTTCCCCATGCGGATGAACGACTCGAAGCATTCGATAAGTTGGTCGTCGGTCACAATGCGGCGTTGCCCGCGGGTCAGCCCGGCCAGTTTCCGGTAGGAGACGGTCTTGCGGAAAAGCTCGAAGAAGGCATCGCCGTCGGTCAGTTCCGTCAGTGCGGCGACGATGGCCTGCCCTTTGCGGAAACGCTCGGCGTAGAGCTCGGTGTCCGTACCGCCGAGGCCCGCGCTGATGACCATGCCGAACTCGCGTGTGCGGCGCAGGCCGACGATCAGCTCGTTGCCGAACGATGCGGAGTCCGGCGGCATGAACTGTACTTGCAGGACGCCCTTGAGGTCTGCGGCGATGGCGTTCTGGAGCGCGGTTCCCGCCAGTCCCTTGTAGCTTTCGGGCGTGGAGGCGGGGCAGCGTTCGATCCATTCAGCATAGCGTTCCGGCACCTCGGAGAGCATACGCCGCACGGCGGAACGCACTTTGTCGGGCGTTTTGGGGACGATGCGCACGCCGCCCACTTCGGTCTTGTGGACGATGGTGGGGGAGATGATTTTCAGCACGGCCTTTTCGCCGGGCAGGGACATGATCTCCTCTTCCATCGGTTTGGCGTTCCGTGGGATGAAGGAGCATTTGGGCGGCGTTTCCGAACCGGAAAGGCTCAGCAGATTGTACACTTCGAATTCATAGAGAAAATGCCGCCCCTCAGTGTGGGCGTTGCGGAACAGCTCGGTAATGGGCTGATATTCAACAGTCAGATTCATGCGAGTCTCCAGCTGGTTGTGCGGTCGGAAAGGGAATCGTCGCTTCCGAACCGTTTTTATCCCTTTTCGCCGGGAGAGGGAATCAGGCTGTAGGCGTGGCCCTCGCAATTGGGGGAGGGGGTTCTTGTCGATTATATGCCCGTACCGGAGATCCGGAACTTCTGACGAACAAAAAAGGCTCCATTTTGGTGGAGCCTTTTTTGTTATTTTCCAAACATCGTGCCAATCAGATTTTTCACAAGTTCACATTCTTAACTTGGCTGCAACAGATTCTCATCTTGGATGACAGCTCACAATGTACGCAACAGCCGCCACATGGGGCAAGCTTTTATCCATTTTTTATCCATACAAAAAAAAGCGGTTACCGTTTTCACGATAACCGCTTGATTTCATTTGGTGGGACGTGCGGGGGTCGAACCTGCGACTCTCTGCTTAAAAGGCAGATACTCTGAGTTTAATAGAACCCGATTGAACCGTACTGAATTTTATATATACAGTTAATTAAGTAAGTTTTGTTTGTTGACACCTCATCTTGTTTTACCTAACCTGATGTCGAAGGTTGGAAATAGGGTTGGAAATAGAAAACGAGGTTGGAAAATTATGTCCGATATGAGACGAGAAAAAACCCAGTATCCCGGCGTGTTCTATCGTATGGCAGAGCGTATCGGGGGGCCGGGGATGGAAAAAGTTTTCTATATTGTATTCAAGCGTGACGGGAAAACCGTCGAAACCAAAGCAGGTAGGCAGTATAAGGACAACATGACAGCAGCCAGTGCCGCGAGACTTCGTGCCGCCATGCTTGAAGGCAAAGAGTCTACCAGAAAAGAAAAACGACAAGCCCGCGAAGCCGCCAAAGTCGCAGAAGCAATGCGCCCGACATTATCAAGACTCCTTGAAGCGTACAAAGAAAGCAAGCCGGATCGAAACTGGGCTACGGATATCAGCCTTTTTAATAAGTACCTTGCCGTATTTTCAGAGAAAACACCATGCGAGCTGCTAACCACAGACATGGACGCTATACGTACAAGCATGTTCAAGGCCGGAAAGTCCGCTCAAACCGTCAAGCACGCCTTGGCGTTGGTTAAGCGTATCATCCGGTTTGGCGTCAAGCGCGGCATGACTCCCATGCCTGATCCCTCGCGCCTCTTTATCGAGTTGCCCAAGGTCGATAACGTGAAAACCGAAGTGCTGAGCCCCGTGCAGTTGGCGTCTTTTCTGCGTGCATTGAATGAGGAAGACGATCCCCTTCTGACCGGGCTTGTGCGGTTGGCGATGTGTACGGGGATGCGGCGCGGTTCTTTGCTTGGTCTGCAATGGAAAGACATTGATTTTGAACGGGGCTTCATCACTCTGGAAGGGGCGCACGCCAAAAAGAAACAGACAAGCGTCATTCCGATGAACGCGCAAGCGCGCCATATTCTGGAGAATGTGCCTCACACTTCAAGTCCTTTCGTTTTTCCGGGTAAAAACGATGATCGTCCCCGTGTAGACATCAACCGCTTTATGCGTCGTCTCAAGGTCAAGGCAGGGCTTCCGGAGGACTTCCGCCCACTGCACTCTCTGCGGCATACCTTCGCTTCTTATCTTGCCAGCTCCGGGCAGGTAAGCATGTACGAATTGCAAAAATTGCTCACCCATGAATCGCCGCAAATGACGCAACGCTACGCCCATCTGCATGATGAGGCTCTTCAGCGGGCCTCTGGCGCGATAGAGGTCATGTTTGACAAGGCCAGACGAGCGGACGCTGAGACGGCGAGCCTTGACGATATAACTCAAAGGTAATATTTTATGGCATGGCAAGTTATTTTATGCGACGAATTCGAGCCGGAGTTTGATGCTCTGCCATCACCGCTTCAAGACGAACTCCTTGCTCATCTGAAGGTGCTTGAGGCAAAGGGACCGATGCTCGGCAGGCCGCTGGTGGACACGCTCAAGGGGGGCTCCCTGACCAATTTGAAAGAACTCCGTTTTTCGTGGAATAACCAGCCGTTTCGATATTTTTTTGCCTTTGATCCCAAACGCTCTGCCATTGTGCTTGTAGGTGGCAGCAAGGCGGGCGACAAGCGATTTTATGAGAAAATGATTCCCGTAGCTGAACAACGTTTTGCACGTCACCTCAAACGGGAAGGAGAAAAGCAATGAGCCGTACCCTGAATGACATTATGGCGGGCTTGCCGGAAGAGCGACGCCAACACATAGAAGCCCGTGCCGCAACGCTTTTGGAGCAGGAAATCCTGCGCCAGTTACGCAAGGCTCTGGGACTTTCTCAGAAGGATTTAGCTGGACTTATGCACATTACACAGCCCGCTGTCTCCAAGCTCGAACGTCAAACGGATATGCAACTCAGTACGCTTGCTGGCATTGTGCAAGCCATGGGTGGCACGTTGGAAATAACCGCACGGTTTCCAGATAGGGAACCCGTGCGGCTAGCGTAGTGTTATCTTAACATATTATATACAAATGTTCTCACCGCACCTTACTCTTTTTTGATTCTTTATAATCGTTCAGTATATATTCAATTACGTCCATTTTTTATACCCTAAATACCTTCATGACTTCATCACCCAAGTGGTTGATGACCTTCACGGCGATGCGTCCGCTTTCCGGTTTATCGAAAGCGCGTGAAGTATCACCGTAGAGGGTTTCCCAAGTATCCTTATCGATTTCGGCTTTAAGCGTATTTTTGAGGGCTTTGTACGGATCGTTTGCGCCGAGGAAGCAGGCTTGGCGGACAAAGAAGCTTTCCTCGTTGTAGTCGGTATCAACAAACCAGCAAGCGATACCGTCGGCGTTGTCCGAACGGATTTCACCGGTATTGGGGTAGAACACATCTACGCCATTGACCTTGACGCGGATTTTGCCGGTTTCTTTCCCCTTGGCGTCGGTTTCAGGCAGGATGGAAATATCCGGCTCGCCGAAGACAACAAACAGGTTTCCCTTGCCGGTATTTTTAAGGTCTTCGCCCATGTGCAGGTCGGCATTCATCCGGGCCTTGAGTACGGGGATACGGCCCAGCTTGTGGAATTCCGAGGCGTGAGCTTCGTAGTTGAAGGCACACGCAATGAGAATATCAAAGGCGGCGTCTCCGGCTTCACGGGCGGCTTGCACCAAGTCCTGACGGCTGACGGTGCCGAATTCCGGACCGATGAAGATCCCGGCGCGACGTTCGGTTTCGCCTTCCATGTAACGGCCTTCGGCGCAGATCATTTCTCCGGGCCACGGGTTCAGGCTGGTGAAGTCAATCTTGTCTTTCTTACTAGCCTGTTGGACTCCCGACATTTTGAGGTTATCCAGAATCATGGTCACAAAGTCGCGGCTGTCTTCACCGGCATGGGATGCTGCCGGATCAAGCAGTTCGCCGTCGGCACCGATGCCCAGCACGCGATGCGGAGAGAGGCTTTCCACGGTGAAAGGGCCTGCTACACGGACTTTTTTTTTGTCCTCATAGGGCTTATCATACAGATATTCGTAGTCCGCCTTGGCTGCGATGGAGGCATCGATTTCTTGCTGGCGGGCGATGCGCGCTCTCCACCAGTCGGCGTGCAGCTTCAGTGCCTCCTTGTTCCATGCCGCATCAGGTTCGCGGGGGATTTCCCACTCTTCCCATTTATTACCGAGTACGTCATTGAGCTTGGCACGCAATGGTTCCAGCGTCTGTTGCCACTTGTCATAAATGACATCAATTTCGGCATTGTTGGCAATAGATTTCAGTGTGATATGTGGCACACGCTCGTAGACGAACCCCAGATTGATATTATTGAAGGTGGGAGATGTTGAAGTGGGGCGGTCGTTCAGTTCCGCTTCTTTGGCCTGCCCCTCCTTGCTGTCAGCCATGAGGTAGTAGGGGTAGCGTGCGCCCATGATGCGGGCACGAGCCAACGCCAGAGCCACGCGAGATGTGTCGATGGTGATCCAGCGGCGGCCCCACTGTTCGGCAACGTAAGCTGTCGTGCCGGAACCACAGGTGGGGTCAAGCACGAGGTCGCCGGGGTCAGTAGTCATAAGAAGGCAACGTTGTATAACACGAGTAGTAGTCTCTACAATATAGTGCTTTTTATCAGCGAAACCACTCCGTCCTGTATCAGTCCATAGATTTTCCATGTCCACTACAGGGAAATCCAATAAGTAACGTTTATATCTTAGTGTATTTCCTAGTAATAAAAGCCTATTTGCCTTTTGGAGGCGAGACATTCCAGGTCCTTTTCCTCCTGGTTTCCAGTGATTATTATTAGGACATTTTAACTCTATACCTTTAAAAATAAATTTTTGCTCTTGTAAGTCTGAAGCACCAGATGAATAAAGAGTATCATGAGCAAGGATTTTATAGCCTTCAGGAAGTTGACATTCTCCATTTTTTTGTTCTGATGTCATAGGTATTGGTTCGGTAATATCACCTTCTCGTTCTAACAATATGTATTGTCCGGATCCACCAGCACCTTGACACTTATTTAAATAAAGAGTGTTATACTTCACTATATTTTTAACTTTAGCATACCAAAGTAAAATATCAAAAGATGATGCTAAAAGGCTATTACTTTGACCACCCGTTGTTCTAAAAGAAATTTGTCCACAGCAATTTTTTTCTCCAAATACTTCATCCATAACAGCCCGTACTCGGTGTACATTCTCATCACCGATCTGGACAAAGATACTGCCCGAATCGGTCAGCAAATCACGTGCAATAATGAACCTGTCACGCAGATAGCTCAGGTACGAATGGATACCGTCTTTCCATGTGTCACGGAAGGCCTTCACCTGCTCCGGTTCACGAGTCATGTTGTCGAGCTTGCCGTCCTTCACATCCCGACTGGTGGTTGACCACTGAAAATTGCTGTTGAACTTGATGCCATACGGCGGATCAAGATAGATACACTGCACCTTCCCGCGCAGACCTTCCCGTTCGGACAGGCTCGCCATGACCTGCAACGAATCCCCCAGAATCATGCGGTTCGTCCAGTTCTGGTCATGCTGATAAAAATCAGTCTTGTCTGCGCCTTCAGGGATGCCATTGAAATCGGAAAACAGGCTGAACTGCGTTTGAAGAGGCTGCTGTCCGGCCTTGCTCTCTTTCAGGAGGTCTTCAATGAGTGCCTTCGGATGTACCTTTTCCTGAATGTAGAGCGGCGGAGCCTGTACGGTCAGCGTATCATCGCCGTCATATTTGCCTCGCCAGATGAGCTGAGGATCGAGGTCGGGATTCCGTTTTTCATAGCTGACGCGCACAGGCGCCTGTTCTTCCTGCTTCATTACAGACTGATACTCCGCTGTCGGGATATTGGTACGCCGGGCTTCATGGGTAATGGTTTCAATCTGTTTCGGATCTGTCGCTTTCTTAGCCATTGAAGAGACTCCCGGCGGTTTGAATCTTGGAATCGAAGGATTGAGCCACTTTTTGCGCAAATTCGGATTCTATACGATACACTTCTTTCAGTTCCACAAAGGCCCAGCGGCCAAACGTCCCCAGACGATTGACGCCGGGAACCCAATAGGTTTCCATTGTGGACTTCTTTTCTTTGGCATCTTCGCCGCGATAGCCCTTTATCTCCACGACAAGGTGCAGCAAATCGTCTTCGCCATGCCCGTCATCCACCAGAACAATAAAGTCCGGAATATAGTCGTGTGACTCTCCACCAAGGGTATACGGCACGGTAAAGCCCATATTATGATTCTTGACATAGGCTTTAACCTGAGGATGCGCCTCCACGACACGGCAGAATTCTCCTTCCCAGTCGCTGTCCAGCACCACCCAATTGATATGGCACCTGCGCGGATCAGTCTTCCAACGTGATTTTTTGGATGTCGTGAAATTGACGTGTCGGGTAGAGCCTTGCGGGTTATATGGATCAAGCATGACCTTGACCGGGCGCTTGTCCGAACAGGATCGGGTGATGGCGCTGGCTATGCGCTCGCAGGCCATATCCGCCAGCGTCTTGTACAGCAGTTGAGCCGGAAAGGTTCCGCCTGCACAGGCAAAACAGGAATGGAACCATTCCCCGGCAATGCGCTTGAGCTGTCCGAACAGATGCAGCTTGGGCGCTTCCCCGGCATCACGGAATTTGTTCATCAGCAGATGCTGCGTCAGGTGCATGAGTACCGTATTTTCCCTAACCTGCTCCAGATGCTTAAGGCTCAGGTCTACCTCTTCGCCGATAATGCCCGCGTTCTGCGTAACGGAAGCTCCAACCATCTCCGGCGTCAGCGTAAAACATGACTCATCGTTGAATTTGGCGGAAAGCTGTTCTTCCGGCAACTCGATACGATACCCCGTGACACGGGGAAAGACGATTTCCAGCGCATCCCGATCCGGACGGACAGCCTTGACTTGTACGGTTTCATGGGGAGGCGCAGGTTTGCTGATAACGGGCTTTGCCGTAAAATCAAAAGGAATGCCCAATACGTCCGAATATTCGACATTGAACAGTCCTTCTTCATTCAGATCGTAGGACTGCCGGCGAAGCGCACGGCCAATGACCTGTTCGCACAGCAACTGCGTACCGAACGCGCGGACACCGAGGACATGCGTTACGGTATTGGCGTCCCAGCCTTCGGTGAGCATGGAAACAGACACGACGCAGCGGATGCCTTCACCAAGTTGTCCCTGCTTGCCGACCGTATTCATGACTTCGCGCAAGACGGTTGCTTCCGACAGCTCGCCGCCACGCAATAGTTCCGCCGCAAGCGGCCCGCCACGCTGCATGATCTCACGCTTGAAACGGGCAAGTTCGTCCTTGGCGGCTTCAGCGAATCCCGAATCAAGGGCATCTCCAGATTCCAGTTGCTGCGAATCAATCAGCAACGTATGCGGCCGCGCCAGCGGTTCGCCGTTGTCGTCAAAATTGCGGAACAACGGCAAACGTCCGTTTTCCAGCATCCGCGTACCGTCCGCATTCTCTCTGTAAAAGCCGGAAATGTAGTCGTAAACAAGCTTCGATGTGGACGTGTTGTTGCAGACGATGATGAAACAGGGTGGTACGGAAATATCCTCTTTTTTCCACAGGTCAAAGACCGTTTCATAATGCCCGTAAAGGGCATCAAGTGCCGTGAGCAGTCGCGTGGGAAGCGAAAGCGGATCAAGCGAACTGTTTTTGCCTTTTTTGGGCATGTCCTTTCGGATATGTTCCCAAAGGTTGCGGAACATGGGTAGATCGTTGCCGGGAATGTTGTCCGCCACAGGCACACGCGGCAGCTTTACAATGCCGCATTCAATCGCATCCATCAGTGAAAAGTCGCTCATCGTCCACGGAAACAGCGTACCTTCAACATAACCGGAACCGCTCAAAAAGAACGGTGTCGCCGATAAATCGAAGATGCGCAGGATATTCAGCTTACGCTGGAGAATTTCTAGACCCGAAATCCACAGCCGGGCGGCTTCGCGGTTTTCCTTGGCCGCATTCCTGGCTTCGGTCTTCTCCGTTCCAGTCAAAGTTCCGAGTTCTGTTTCCAGCACTTCATCCGCATTGGGCTTTTCCCTGTAGCAATGGTGAGCCTCATCATTGATGACCATCACACGCTTCAGATTCATCAGCTCCGGCATGACCCGCTGGAGCATTTCGCCTTCCGTTTCCAGCGTGGAGAGAGCCTCTCCGCGCCAACCTTCGAGAGCGGAACGTGTCCCTTTGGATAAATCCAGCTTTTCGCGTAGCTTAAACGCGTGGTAGTTTGTAATGACAATGCGCGCCTGTTGGAGGTCTTGCAGCATGTCCGGGGGAACGAGTTCCCGGCTGGCATAGTAGGCATCGGGATCATTGGGTTTCAGAACCCGCAGCCGATCTTTGATGGTGATGCCCGGAGCGACGACAAGAAAGCCTTTAGTGAAACTCTGTTTGAGCGGACTGCGAACAGCGTTTAATGTCTGCCAAGCAATGAGCATCGCCATGACTGTTGTCTTGCCCGCACCAGTGGCCAGCTTCAGCGCCAGCCGTGAGAGTCCGGGATTGGCATCCTCACTGGCATCTTCGAGGTGTTCGAGATACTTTTTATACTTGGGCTGACTCGGTGCCACCTCCGTCAGCCAGATAGCCGTTTCAACGGCTTCGACCTGACAGAAAAATGGACGGATACCGCTAAATTTGTGATTACGCCAATGGTTCAGCAACCGAGCGGTTTCAGGAGTGACCTTCCACTGTGATTGAGGCAAGGCACGCCAATCCGCGACGTGATGACGGATTTCGTTGATCAATGCCTTATGGTACTCTTGCTTTTCCGTGGTAATGGACTGTGCCGTTACGTCAGCAAGCAGATTCCCTTGTTTGGCTTTATTTTTTTGCTTCTTGGGTGTGGGAATAGGCGTAATGAAATCCGCTATTCTCCGGGAATGTATTATTTTTTGTGTCGGCTGCCCGTCGGCGGCAAGCTCCCAGTGCCGAGATGGACATTCGTAGGGCGAATTGAGTATCGGATGCTCAAAAAAGGCGTTCACGGCTGAAGTCGGCATACTTTGTCCTTCTCTGGGAATGGATTTCAGCTTTACTGTATACCCTTGTTTTTAACGAAAATAAAGAGAGTAAAAAAAGATTAACCTCCTTTGAATCATTAATTTTTTCTTGCAATTAGAAAGCCCCCTTGCACAACAGGATACCTCTCCTACCACACAAGGGGGCTTTATTGGGGCAGGAGGAAGTTCCGTATATTACCTCCCCCATCCTTGGTTTGATTCGCGCGTCAGCCTTTCAAGCGTGCGTTCAGCTGCTGCAACAGCCGCTCCAGCTTCTCGCAAACGCTGCTCAAGTGCGTGACTTGCCTGTTCAAGTCTTCTTGTTGCGTTTGTACGGTCTGGAGCGTTGTCTCTTGTGCGCACGATCTCGCGTCCAGCTCTATAATGGCTCCCGCTTGCGCCTCCTGCTCCCAGCGTATTCCGTTCTCCATTCGCTCCAAACATTCTTGCAACAGTTTCACAACTTCGTTCATGGCTTACTCCAGTTTGAGGGCCGGGAAATCTCCCCAAGCCCAGTTGTTCTTGATTGTGCTGCCCTTCGGCAGAACGATGAACCGGCCGCTCTTGTCTTCCAGCAGACGGATTCCCCACGTTTTGACCTGTAGTTTGTTGACCGTGTTCGTTAATTCTGTTCGTTGTCCCTTCAGTTCGTCGATTTCGTTCCAGAGGCTCTCCAGACGATGATTGATGAAGAACATTAGTCCCCACGAGGCCGCAATCATCCCCACGAACAGACACATTCCCAGCAGGCTGTGCCCCAAGAGCGTTCGGGAGAAGATCTTTGTCCATTGTCTGTGCCGCTTGTCCAAGCGTATGATCTCCGCGTTCAGCGATTCTGCAAAGGTCACGCTTTGGCTGCGGATAGCGTCTTCCGTTGTACACAGCACGTCGTTCACGCACGCGCTCAAGTTCTGTTGAAAGAGTTGCAATTCGAGCTTCGCGGCTTCTTCCCACTGCTTCCTGTCCTGCTCCAGTCTGGAGCTGATTTTGCTGTCCAGCTCGCCAAGCTTCACAGTAAATACCTCCTTTAAGTCGGACACGCTGGCCGTCTTCGTCTTCAATGGTTAGATACTGTTTTCCCTTTCGCGGGACTTTGAGGCCCAATCCTTCGATTTCTTCTATGAGATTGGCACGATTGATTACGGTTCCTTCTTCAATGCGCTGCAGAAGGAAAGCTGTAAGCTGTTCGCGGGATTTGGTACGTTCATCCAGCGTGACAGTCTGTCCCCAACGCTTGAGGCGTGCTACATGGATATCCGCATGTTCTGGGGTGCGAACCCGGAAACGAGCCGGATCATCCGGTCGTGTCCAGCCTTCACACCAGTTGTACATATCACGTAGAGGGTCAAAGTCTTTTTGCCATCCGGGAGGAAAGGGGTTGAGGGCCTTGCCCGTGGAAAGTTCCATCCGTGGAATGACAAAGTGCAGCTCGTGATGCCCTGCATGACTGTGACGTACCCAAAGAATGGCGTACTGGTCTGGAGCAAGGCCCGCGAAGGCGGTCTGCTCGAAGTCGCCCATGAGCCGCTGTTCCTGTTCTGGCGTCACATGGTCTTCTGGCCCCCATGACAACACCCCCGCACAGAATTTCCACTGCCGGTCTTGTGAGGCAATGAGTGCCTTTGTCAGCTCTGGCTCACCACGCAGGACAACGGGAGGATTTTCAGTCCGACCGGGGTAATCCATGCGAGTGAGGTAGTTGACGGCGGCTTGCCCGGTTCCCTTGCCGTGTGGAAAAATTTTTATGTACATTGGCCACCTTCCCCAGCTACCAAGACCCTGCGGAGGCTTTCAAGAGCCACAAGGAGGCGTACAGCCTCTATATCGCTCTTGTAAGTGTTGGCCCAACGGGCAAGCTGATTCAGATTATTCCCGGCTCGCGCGAGCAAACGGAGATGCTCCCGTTCCGCTTGTGTTTGCCGTGTACGACTCCTCGCAACAGTTCGCCGGATAAAATCAGAAAGAGTCAACCCGGCGAGTTGCGCCTTGTGTTCAATCTCAGTCTTTTCCGACTCTGAGACGCGCACCTTGATCATGGCGGTTCGCTTCATGCTTTTGCCTTTTGTCTTTCAGGGTTCGAAGGGGTTTCCCCTCGCCAGCCCCGGTAGGGGACACGCGGCAGCGTGGCCACAACGGGTAGGCTGGCTTTCAGAAAAGACAGAAAGCCTATTGACCGCCAGCGAGAGAACAGTTCTTTGGCGTTATCCTGTTTTGTTACCATAGGAACACTATTCGCAAAAAGCTCAAAAATCGTTTTTGCGAAGGGCTTCCCGAAGCGTTTTTGTGGATATTGCGAATAGTGCGCTATGGAGTGCATTTGAACCCCCTCCATTGTGGATTGACCATATATACGCGTGTTGGTCGTCCCCTCTTGCCTGTTTCCGGCTCTAGGGGGGCGATGTAGGCCCAATCCTCCAGCACATGAAGCCCTGCATTGACTTTATCCATTCGAGGCCAACGACCTTTGACTTTTTCCAATGCGGAACGAGCCGTGAAAGATGTAAGTCCATCATGCTCTATCCAGCGCAGAATGGCCTTGGCGCACTCCATTCCTTCATCCGCACCCATCAGGCTATACGCGGCTCGTGCGTGTTCCATAAGTCCATCCGCCAGCTGCAATACGGCGGACATGGTAAGGGTACTTATAGGGCATGTTTCTGGGGATGCGTGCTGTGCCACATGGCATAATCCCGCCAAGCGCAATACTTGCCCCGGTAATTTCCCGCCCCAATCCCGCATGGCTGAAAGTCGTCCTCCTTCTGCAAGATTCCGTTCCACATGGGCAGCGAAATCCAGCCATAGGGATTTGCTTTCGTGTTCCAAATGTAAGGGTTGACCGGAGCCGAGGGGATTCCACGGCAGAGCCAGCAGGTGGCGCAAGGTTTGCCTCCAGCGCAAGCGCAGAGATTCCGGGACAGGAAAGGTCTCGACATGGCGCAAACCCACACGACTTTGCGGGATGAAGAACAACAGACGACCCATAAGTCCCCGCCCCCGAAAAGACGGTGTCTGAGCCATACCGGACAAGACATCCGGCTGTGCTGTGAGAATAAGGGTGAGGGTTGGGTTATCGAGCATGATAGGATCGGCATGTCTGCGATCTATGCGGATCGCTTCCCCGTTCCATGCTTTGAGAACCACATCAAGATTGGGGACTCCGCTGCTATACCGCCCAGAGAGAATGTCAAAAAAACCTCCTTCGGCTTCGAGTAAGGCAATCCGTTGCTGTTGGGCAGCCATGACCATGGCCAACGCTTCCGGGGTGGCATCATCCACCAGCAATCTGGGGGCAACGGGTGTTTTGGCCTCTTCCTCACTCAAGGCGACAAGCTGCGCCACCAACTCGTGGCGATCTTCCAGCGTCTTACAGCGTCGGGCAGATGAAAGCAGAGCGCGGTGCAGTTCTTCACGTACCTGTCGTTGGGCAATGGCTACCCGATGAGCAGAGAGCAAGGCTGTCTGCTGTTCCAGTTCCCATTCTACCAACGGAAAGCGACAGGCGTCCTTGACCGCACTCTTACGTTCTCCGGGAGGCAGGACAGCAAGAGCATACAGGTTCAGAGGTTCGGAATAGCCGTCATGGGCGACTACTCGGAATTTTCGCTGTACGCTTGCTGCCACAGCACCGAAGGCGTTGATCAGTGGAAGTTCGAAGGGCACCTGCACCGATTCGGTCACGGCAGCGGCATATTCGCCGATGATCCCCGGCAAAACGTTCGGGTGGATAGCCGGAGGCAGGTGTGATTCAAAAGGTACGGGCGGGCCGGGGAATACGGGGATGTCAGACATGACGACCTCGCATCTCGGCACTCTCGCTGGTTTCTACCGCATGCGCCTTCGCATACGCGTCAATATCTGCCAGCTCATAGACCACCCGCCGCCCGATTTTCAGGTAGCGGGGGCCTTTGCCCAGCGAACGCCATATTTCCAGAGTTCCGGGCCGTAAACCAAGGTGCTTGGCAGCTTCCGGGGTATTGAGTTTAGGTGAGGTAAAAGCTTGTACCATAGGGGCCTCCTATACTTTTTTCAGGTATAAGAGACCATACTGGGGGTAATATGTCACCAATAATTGGAATTATTGGTGAACTTTTGAAAGTCGCATTGCAAGAATTTACTGTACCTGTGCAGAACGAGAATAAAATTTTCAGGATCAAGGATAGATTGATCTTTGCGCCCACAGGAGCGTGTATACAGGGATGCACGAACGAGGTAGTTATCTGCAGAGCGCAAAAAACCTCTAAAACCATCCTCTTTTCCTAAAAGTCTTAACTTAGGAGAATCAAAATGTTGATCAATAAGTGGTCGATTTTTATCTGGTTCATATGTTTTTAGATGATAAAAATCAACCCAAGATGCCCAAAAGTGCGATACTTTTTTGTAATGCGGCCACACATTATTAAAAAAAGAATCCTTTTTAAAAGTTTCTGTCATCAAATCAAATTCTGATACAGTATATTCATAAGTCTCTTCTGATATAAAATCAAATGTTTTTTGAGGTGATAATCTTTTTTCTATAGATAATTTTAAAATTAGTCCTAAAAAATATCCTTTACATAATATATTTTTAAATTCATGCACAGTTGATTTTTCATTATTTTGATTTAGTATATAATATGCGTCATTTATATTGTCAAAACTGTCAAAAAAAGTTGTAATATCTCTCATAAATTCATTTTTTGTATATAGCCCACGTTCATGGTATTCGTTTCTATATTTAAATTTATTTCTTATCGATTCTCTGAAGACAAAGTTTTTTCTTTTTATAGTGTTTGTAGGATATGTCATTAATCCTAATATATTAATATATGCATTTGGATCTGGTTGAAGTATAATATCGTAAAAGTATTTTATTTCTGAAAGAATTTTTATAATATCCGACATAGGTAGATGGATCGTCATAGTACCTTCCTTTTATGCATATGTGGGATAATTTTAGTATGAATTATAGATTCTAGTAAAGAGGTTGGAAATAGGGTTGGAAAAAATATTGCCTACGAAAAAAGCCCTCACAGTTTCACCTGTAAGGGCTTGGAAAAATTGGTGGGACGTGCGGGGGTCGAACCTGCGACTCTCTGCTTAAAAGGCAGATACT
>ERZ838118.3248-NODE-3248-length-15883-cov-33.295363_pt1 | contig 15883 bp, 10 predicted proteins | sample MGYA00519863_ERZ838118 | MGnify/ENA primary metagenome ERZ838118 (study PRJEB31850, sample SAMEA3708827) | human gut metagenome | biome: human gut; feature: human-associated habitat; material: faeces | place: China | collected 2014 ...
GCTACCTCCACCTTGGCAAGGTGGCGCTCTACCAGATGAGCTACGGCCGCACATTTCATGTGGTCTGCCGGGGTTTCGCTCCCGGCGACGTTGGCTATTATAGCGTAAAACGCAGGCTTTGTCAACAACAAATTTCCAAAAAATCAGACTTTTTGCAAAACACGCCTGTCTGCGCCTGTTTTTCAAAAACAAAGCCGAAACCGGAATGAAACCGAAATGTTTCAGCTTTGCGGCGGCAGACACAAAGAAAATTCGGTTGCTTTCCCTTCTTAAAGAGGTTATAATAAACTTGTCAAAAAGTTGCACAAAAACACGTCTGCTGTGCCGCGCGAGCGGGCAGACGTGTTTTTGTGCCGAGATTTTGCCAGAAAAAGGAGCAACCGCAATGTACAAGATCACTGAAAAGGTCGCGCTGAACCCCACCGTGACAAAGATGGTCATTGAAGCCCCGCTCATTGCCAAAAAGGCAAAGCCGGGCCAGTTCATCATTGTGCGCCCGTTTGAGGACAGCGAGCGCATCCCCCTGACCGTGGCCGGTTACGACCGCGAAAAGGGCACTGTGGATATCATTTTCCAGATCGTGGGCGGCACCACCATGGAGCTGAACAGCCTGAACGCAGGCGACAGCGTCCATGACTTTGTGGGCCCCTTGGGCCGCGCCACCGAGACCGAGGGCCTGAAAAAGGTCTGTGTTGTCGGCGGCGGCGTGGGCTGCGCCATCGCCCTGCCCATTGCCAAGGAGCTGCATGACCAGGGCTGCACCGTCCACAGCGTCATCGGCTTCCGCAATAAGGATCTGCTCATCCTCGAGGACGAGTTCAACGCCTGCAGTGACGAGCTGCGCATTATGACCGATGACGGCAGCTACGGCACCAAGGGTGTGGTCACTGCCGCTCTGGACGAGCTGGTGGCCGCCGGCAACCAGTATGATCTGGTCATCACCATCGGCCCGCTGATCATGATGAAATTCGTTGTCAAGACCTGCCAGAAGCACGGGCTGAAGAGCATCGTCTCCATGAACCCCATTATGATCGACGGCACCGGCATGTGCGGCGGCTGCCGCCTGACCGTGGGCGGCGAGACCAAGTTTGCCTGCGTGGACGGCCCCGACTTTGACGGTGATCTCGTCGATTTCGACGAAGCCATGGCCCGCGGCACCATGTACCGCCCCTTTGAGGCAAAGGCCCGCGAGAAGGCCTGCAATCTGTTCAAGACTGAGGAGGCAAAGTAAGATGGCTTTCAATATGGATCCCAAAAAGTGCCCCATGCCCACCCAGGACCCCAACGTCCGCAACAAGAACTTTGAGGAAGTTGCACTGGGCTATACCGAAGAGATGGCCGTGAACGAGGCAAAGCGCTGCATCCACTGCAAGAACAAGCCCTGCCAGACCGGCTGCCCCGTGGGCATCGATATCCCCGAGTTCATCGGTCATGTGGCCGAGGGCGACTTTGAAGCCGCCTATCAGGTCATTGCCCGCTCCTCCTCCCTGCCCGCCGTCTGCGGCCGTGTCTGCCCCCAGGAGAGCCAGTGCGAGGGCAAGTGCACCCGCGGCATCAAGAACGAGCCTGTGGGCATCGGCCGCCTGGAGCGCTTTGTGGCCGACTGGCACCGTGAAAACGTCCACACCGCCCCCATCGTGCCCGCATGGAACGGCCACAAGGTCGCCATCATCGGCGCTGGCCCTGCCGGTCTGACCGCCGCAGGCGACCTGGCCAAGCTGGGCTATAAGGTCACCGTCTACGAGGCCCTGCATGTGGCCGGCGGCGTGCTGATGTACGGCATCCCCGAGTTCCGTCTGCCCAAGGCCATCGTGCAGCAGGAGATCGACGGCCTGAAGAAGATGGGCGTGGATTTTGAGTGCAATATGGTCATCGGCAAGGTGCTGACCATCGACGAGCTGATGGGCGAGTACGGCTACGAGGCCGTGTTCGTTGGCTCCGGTGCCGGTCTGCCCCGCTTCATGGGCATCCCCGGCGAGAGCCTGAAGGGTGTGTACTCCGCCAACGAGTTCCTGACCCGCTCCAACCTGATGAAGGCCTACCTGCCCACCAGCAAGACCCCCATCCGCACCGGCAAAAAGGTGGCCGTTGTGGGCGGCGGCAACGTGGCCATGGATGCTGCCCGCAGCGCCCTGCGTCTGGGTGCCGAGACCGTGTACATCGTCTACCGCCGCGGCATGGCCGAGCTGCCCGCCCGTAAGGAAGAGGTGGAGCACGCCGAGGAAGAGGGCATCATCTTCAAGACCCTGTGCAACCCCGTGGAGATCCACGCCAACGACGAAGGCTTCGTCAAGTCCATCACCTGCATTGAGATGGAGCTGGGTGAGCCCGATGCTTCCGGCCGCCGCCGTCCCATTGAAAAGAAGGGCAGCGAGTTTGAGCTGGACGTGGATACCGTGATCATGAGCCTGGGCACCAGCCCCAACCCCCTGATCCGCTCCACCACTCCCGGCCTGGAGACCAACAAGCACGGCTGCATCGTCACCGAGGGCGACGAGGGCAAGACCAGCCGTGAGGGCGTGTACGCCGGCGGCGATGCCGTGACCGGTGCCGCCACCGTCATCAAGGCCATGGGTGCCGGTAAGGCAGCCGCCAAGGCCATGGACGAGTACATCCAGAATAAGTAAGGAACACTTCCCTTCTCCATAAAAAAACAGGTGCACCTGAACGGTGCACCTGTTTTTTGTGCATCACTATATTTTTAAGTCGTTATGAGGCCCTGTTCCAGACAGTACCAATAGATGCCATCCTCCATCACGGTACGGCAGTGTGCGGCAGCAGCCGCCTTCAACTTCTCAGAGGCATTGCCCATAGCCACACCGGTGCCCACAGCCCCAAACATCTCCAAATCGTTGTTGCCATCTCCGAACGCCATGCTATCGGCTTTGGAGATGCCATAGAACTCCAACACCTTTTCCACGGCAATCCCCTTGCCGCCGCTGGCCGGAATGATATCCACAGCCCGATTCCACCACGCCGCGATCTTTGCATGGGTTACGTCCTTCAAAATAGCTGGGTACTCCTCTTCCCGGCCACCCATGAGCACCTGGAAAATTTCTCCCTTTGCCATCTCCTCAAAATCCTCAGCGATCTTCAACTCCACGCCGCCGATGGCAAAATACTCTTCCAGATCCGGTTCGGAGCCGTTGGCCGCCAGCCGGGTCGTGTTGGCCAGGGCAACGGGCCGTCCCAACGCCGCTGCGTTCCGGATGAGGGTAGCAACCTCCTCCGTAGGGATGGTGTTCTTGAAAATATCCTGCTCTGGAGTGAAGCAATAGGAGCCGTTGTAGGTCAGGAAAGCATCAAAGGACACCCCCTCAAACTTCGGCACCTCCATAGGAGCCCGCCCGGTGGCGATGCAGAGACGGATGCCGTTCTGGTGCAGCCGCCGTAAGGCTTCCAGCGTGCGGGGCCGGGCAGCACCCTTCAGCGGCACCAGTGTTCCATCCACATCAAAAAAGATGATCTTCGGTTTATTCATATGCCTTCCCTCCGATTGCTGGACAGCCAGGGCTTATCCTATGGGTTCCAGCTGTTTTATGGGAAAATTATAGCACGAAGGGGGCGTTTTTTCAAAGGTATCCCACTCTTTATGCATCCTGCCCAAAAAACAGAGCAATATTTTGTCACTCAAACTTGGCGGAACCTGATTGATTTTGACTGAGATTTTGCTATAATAAGGGGGCAAGGCGGTCAGAATCCGCCAGCGTCAATCAAAATCAATCATATAAATCGAACAAGGGGGAATGTTCCCGATGCTGGCAGAAGAACGATTCAGCCTGATTTTGGATCTGCTGGCGCGGCAGCGCACCGCCACCGTGCAGGAGTTGTGCGAGGCGTTGAACGCAAGCGAATCCACCATCCGGCGCGACCTGAACGAGCTGGACAAGCAGGGCAAACTGAACAAGGTGCACGGCGGGGCCACCCTGCCGGACAGCCCCTTCCGCACCGATGAGCCCACCATGGCCGCCAAGGAAGAGCTGGCCGTCAGTCAGAAACAGAGCATCGCCCAGGCGGCAGCAGAACTGATCCTGCCGGAAGATTTCATCTATCTGGATGCAGGCTCCAGCACGCTGGCTCTGGCACGGGTGCTGAGCGGCCCGGCCCTGAACGCCAGCTATGTGACCAACGGCGTGGCCCACGCCCGCCTGCTGGCCCAGAAAGGCTGCCGGGTGTTCCTGCCCGGCGGGCTGCTGCGGCCCCAGACCGAGGCCATCATCGGGGCGGCTGCGCTGACTGCCATCCAGCAGTACAATTTCACCAAAGCCTTCATGGGGGCCAACGGCGTGGCGCTGGGTTCCGGCTTTACCACCCCAGACCCCGAGGAGGCCGCCGTCAAGGCTGCGGTCATCCGCCGGGCGCGGGAGACGTGGTTCCTGGTGGACGACACCAAATTCGCGCAGGTCTACCCCGCCGCCATCTGTGATCTGCACAGCGGTGCCATCCTGACGAACCGGTGCCCCAACCCCAAATACCGGCAATACACTCTGATAAAGGAGACCGAGGTATGATCTACACTGTAACGTTCAATCCTGCCATTGATTATGTCGTCCGTCTCGACAGGCCCCTTGAGGTGGGCGAGGTGAACCGCGCCGCCGGGGAGGACTGCGTGCTGGGCGGCAAAGGCATCAATGTTTCCGGCGTGCTCCGGGAGCTGGGCTGTGAGAGCGTGGCTCTGGGCTTTGTGGCCGGTGAGACCGGTGCCTGGCTGGAACGTGGTCTGGCCGCGCAGGGGCTCCGGACCGATTTCATCCATCTGGCCGAGGGCATGACCCGCATCAACGTCAAGATCAAGGCGGGCACCGAGACTGAGCTGAACGGCGCAGGCCCCAGCATCCCGGAAAGCGCCATGCAGCAGCTGGAAGCCCAGCTGGACACCCTGCAGCCTGACGACATCCTCATTCTGGCGGGCAGCATCCCCAAGAGCCTTTCCCAGAGCACCTACGAGCGGCTGCTGGCAGGGCTGGAGGGCCACGGCGTGCGGGCCGTGGTGGATGCCACCCAGGATCTGCTGGTCAACGTCCTCCCCTATCACCCCTTCCTGATCAAGCCCAACGATCACGAGCTGGGCGAGATCGTGGGCCGGGAGCTGAACACGGACGAAGAGATCACCGCCGCCGCCCGCGCCCTGCAGGAAAAGGGTGCCCGGAACGTGCTGGTGAGCATGGCCGGGAACGGCGCTCTGCTGGTGGATGAGCACGGCGAGGTGCACCGCATCGGCTGCCCCAAGGGCAAGGTCGTGAACAGCGTAGGCGCAGGCGACAGCATGGTGGCCGGTTTTGTGGCAGGTTATCTGCAAAGCGGCAGCTATGAGCAGGCCCTCCGGCTGGGCACCGCCTGCGGCAGTGCCACCGCGTTCAGCCTTGGGCTGGCAACGAAAGAAAAGATTGCCGAACTGATGCAGGAAATTTGAAGCAGAGCCCTCTTTGCGGTCTGCGGCGCAGACCGCAGCTGAGAGGGTTGCACAGAGAGAGAAAGGAGAACCCTTATGCGCATTACGGAACTATTCACCGCAAAGTCCATCGAGTTGGATTCCGCGGCCTCCAACCGGGACGAGATCCTCTCCCGGCTGGTGGAACTGCAGGCCACCCACGGCAATATCACCGACACAGAAGCCTACAAGAAAGCGCTCTACGCCCGGGAGGATGAGGCCTCCACTTATGTGGACAACGGCATCACCGTTCCTCACGCCAAGACGAATGTGGTCACCCGGCCCAGCCTGGCCGCCCTGCGTCTGAGCACCCCGGTGCAGTACAACGCCGAAGATGACGGCAAGACCGACCTGCTCTTTGCCATTGCGGCCCCCGAAAACGGCAGTCTGCATGTGGATATGCTGGCCCGCATGATGCAGATGCTGATGAACGAGGACTTTGTGGAAAAGCTGAAGGCCGCCAAGACCCCCGCCGAATTCCTTGCCCTCATCGACGCACAGGAGGAGGCTCAGTTCGGTGAGGAGAGCTTCACCCAGCAGGCCATCCCCCAGAGCGGCTACCGCATTCTGGCCGTGACCGCCTGCCCCAACGGCATTGCCCACACCTACATGGCCGCCGAGGCGCTGGCCAAGGCCGGTGACAAGCTGGGCCTGCCCACAAAGGTGGAGACCAACGGCTCCGATGGTGCCAAGAACGTGCTGACCCGCGCTGAGATCGAAGCCTGTGACGGCATCATCGTGGCTGCAGACAAGAATGTGGAGACCGCCCGCTTTGACGGCAAGCCCGTGCTGTTTGCCCGGGTGGATGACGGCATCCACAAGCCCGAGGAGCTGCTGAAAAAGGTAGCCCACGGTGAAGTTCCTGTTTATCACGCCAAGGGCGGTGCCGCCGCTGCCGAGGAGGAGACCTCAGGCGACAGCTTTGGCCGCAAGGTGTACAAGGATCTGATGAACGGCGTGTCTCACATGCTGCCCTTTGTGGTGGGCGGCGGCATTATGATCGCACTGGCCTTCCTGCTGGACGATTACACCATCGACCCCTCCAACTTCGGCATGAACACCCCCATCGCCGCCTTCTTCAAGACGGTGGGCAGCGCCGCCTTTGGCTACATGCTTCCCATTCTGGCAGGCTTCATCGCCATGTCCATCGCCGACCGTCCCGGTCTGGCCGTGGGCTTTGCGGGCGGCGTGCTGGCCATGAACGGCACCAACTTTGCAGGCCTTGCCAATGGTGAGACCACCGGCATCTCCGGCGGCTTCCTGGCCGCTCTGCTGGCCGGTTTCGTGGCCGGTTATGTGGTCGAGTTCCTGAAAAAGATCACCGAAAAGCTCCCCGCCAGCCTGAACGGCATCCGCCCCATGCTGATCTACCCGCTGGGCGGCATCCTTATCATCGGTGCCGTGATGTGCGGCATCAACCCGGTCATGGGCATGATCAACACCGCCATGACCAACTGCCTCAACGCCATGGGCGGCACCTCCAAAGTCCTGCTGGGTGCCATCGTTGCCGGTATGATGAGCATTGACATGGGCGGCCCCTTCAACAAGGCGGCCTACGTCTTTGGCACTGCCGCGCTGGCCTCCGGCAACTACGAGGTCATGGCTGCTGTCATGGTGGGCGGCATGGTTCCTCCCATCGCGATTGCCCTCTCCACCACCTTCTGCCCCAAGAAGTGGACCCCTGACGAGCGCCGCAACGGCATCGTGAACTACGTCATGGGCCTGTGCTTCGTCACCGAGGGTGCCATCCCCTACGCCGCCGCCGACCCGCTGCGCGTCCTGCCCAGCTGTGTGGCCGGTGCCGCGCTGGCCGGTGCCCTCTCCATGACCTTCGGCTGCGCCCTGCGCGCTCCCCACGGCGGCATCTTCGTGTTCCCCGTGGTCGATCATGCCCTGCTCTACTGCGTGGCTCTGGCCGCTGGCAGCGTGGTGGGTGCCGTGATCCTGAGCCTGCTCAAGAAGAACCGCACCGACGCAGTCTGATCTGCCATTCTCCTTCTTCCTTTACCATATAAAAAGGGCCCGTCTGCGCGCACCAAAATGCGGCAGGCGGGCCCTTTCGTGCTTATCCCTTGATGATCCGGAGCAGGGTCTTGTCCAGCTGGATGGTGCGGTTCCAGGGGTTCAGGATGATGCCCTGGATCTCCGGCACCTGCAGTGCGGCATCCAACAGCTTTTCAAGCTCCACCAGAAAGGTGGACTGCACCGCTTCCGCACCCTTCATCTCCTCTTCAAAGCTGGTAAAGGCATACCACCAGCTGGCCCCATCGGCCGTGCGGAGGGCCCGCAGCTGCATCTGCTCACTGGCCGGGTTCGGCTCCACCGCCACCACGACCTGTCCGTTTTCCCGCATCCGCCGCCGGATCACGGTCAGGGTATGCGCCAGCTGCTCCTGTGTAGGCTCCTGCTGTAACTGGCAGACCGCCTGTTCGATCTTTTCGTTGCCGTTCAGGCCCTCGTCCTTTCTCTGTGCCATAAGCTCTCCCGTTCTTTTTGTTGTATTTTATGCTTGTATTATATCCGGACTTTACGAAAAATGGAAGCGCTGGCCAGAGATTCTTTCTTTTTTCGTCTGCTTTCGGGTGTTTTTTCAAAAATCAGTAGCCCCCGCCCCGAAAAAGTGTTACAATGTTTTCGTCTGGTATCATTTCAGAAACGACAGGACGCGCCGTTTTTCCATGAGCCGTTTTTGTCGGAATGGGAGAGATAAGGTAATGAAACGAATTCTTCGTTCTGCCGTCAGTCTGCTGCTGTGCGCCGCCGTGGCGCTGGGCGGCACTGCCTGCGGCCGAAGCAAGCTGCCCACCACCATCACGATCTGGACCTATTACAACGGCGATCAGCTGGAATGCTTCAACCAGCTGGTGGAGCAGTTCAACTCCACCGTGGGCAAAGAGAAGAACATCCGGGTCGAAAGCTCCAGTCAGGGCAGCGTGAACGACCTTGAGACCAGCGTGCTGGCCGCCGCCGAGGGCAAGGTGGGTGCCGAAAAACTCCCCAACATCGTCTCCTCTTACGCGGACACCGCCTTTACGCTGGATCAGATGGGCCTTGCCGTTGACCTGAGCCCCTACCTGACCGAAAAAGAGAAGTCTGACTATATCGCCGGGTTTCTCGAAGAGGGTGACCTGATGAACAACGGGGAGCTCAAGGTCTTTCCCATAGCAAAATCCACTGAGCTGCTCTACCTGAACACCACCGACTTTGCCCCCTTTGCCGAGGCCACGGGCGTGACCTATGCGGATCTTTCCACTGTGGAGGGGCTGAACGAGGCCGCACACAAATACTACGACTGGACCGATGCCCAGACGGCTGCGCCCAACGACGGCAAGGCCCTGTATGGCCGCGATGCGCTGACCAATTACCTGCTCTGCGGCGCACAGGAACTGGGTACGACCATCTTTGATGCCGAGAACGGCGTGATGACCCTGCACTTTGACAAGCCGACCCTCCGCAGGCTGTGGGATAACTACTATGTCCCCTACATCAAGGGCTGGTGCAGTGCCAGCGGCAAGTTCCGCAGCGACGACATCAAGACCGGCAGCCTGCTGTCCTATGTCGGTTCCTCCTCCAGTGCTTCCTTCTTCCCCACCCAGGTGCTGACCAGCGACACCGAGAGCCACGGCATCCAGATGGCCGCGCTGCCCTGCCCCAGCTTTGCAGGCTGTGAGCCGGTGGCCGTCCAGCAGGGGGCCGGCATGGTAGTCATCCCGGGCACCGAGGACGAGATCAGCGCCTGCGTTGCCTTCCTGAAATGGTTCACCCAGCCGGAAAACAACCTGCAGTTCTCGGTGCAGTCCGGCTATATGCCCGTGACCTATGCCGCCAACAGCATATCTGCCCTTGAGAACAGCGGCCTGACAGTCTCCGACAGGATCCACAAGGTGCTGAGCCTGTCCATTGATACCGTTGATTGCGGCAAGCTCTACACCACCCATGCCTTCCCGGATGCCCTGCGCGCCCGCAATACCCTGCAGTACGCGCTGGAGGACCGTGTCACTGCCGACCGTGCCACGGTGCTGGAGCGGCTGGCTGCCGGGCAGACCCCCGAGGAAGCCGAAGCCGAGTTTCTGACCGATGCCTATTTTGATGCCTGGTACGACCAGACCCTGGCCGCTCTCAGCGCCTTTGCGGGCTGAGATACCCTTGGAACAACCACAAAAGGAGAGACCCTCAGATGCAGAACCGCAAGCCGCACAGACAGAAGGCCCCTCAGACGGGCCATTCCATCTTCGGCACCATCCTTTTCTCCCTGCTGGCTGTGCTGGCGGTGGAGATCCTGCTGCTGACCTTTGCCGCCCACGCCACCCGGCTTGGCCCCCAGCTGAACCAGAACGCCGAGGATATCCTTGCCATGCAGGTGGACAACCGCAGCCGGTATCTTCAGTCCATCTTCCACGATGCACAGGAGCTGACCAGCCTTTCCGATGCCATCAATGGCCTGACCCAGCAGCTTCTGGACGAGGGAGAGATCAGCCTGAGCACGCTGGACAGCAGCAGCGACGCGGCCTATCCCCTGCTGGAAGCCGCCGCGCCGGAGCTCATCAGCACCCTGCGCATCAAGTCGGTGACCGGCGTGTTTCTTATCCTGAACACCCATGATCTGGATAAGCAGAAGCAGGACAGTCGGCTGCCCGCCATCTACCTGCGGGATCTTGACCCGGATGCCGCTCCCTCCCAGCGCAACGCCGACCTGACCTTTGTGCGGGCACCGGCCCAGCTGGTGCAGTCCCTCTCCATTGCCACGGACAACAGCTGGTCCCCCACCATCCGCTACCGGGCACTGGGAAACCGAGGCTTCCTTTATCCCCCTTTCCAGGCTGCCTATAAAGACGGAGCCAGCCTTGCCGCCTCCGATTATGGCCACTGGACCTCACAATCCTATCCGATGCCCGGAGACACCCACGAGGCCATTGCCTACAGCCAGCCCCTGATCCTGCCGGACGGCACCGTTTACGGCGTGATCGGCGTGGAACTGCTGGCCGACTACCTGTGGGAGAACCTGCCCTGCTCTGAGCTGCAGAACAACGGCACCTATTTCCTTGCCGTGACCGATACGGAGGAGCTCTCTGCCTCTGAACTGCAGCTGCGTCCGGTGCTCCGTTCCCACTGCGACGGGCAGCCGGGTTCTGCGGACGAAAGCCTTACGCTGCGCCTCCACAGTGCCCTGACCCGCCGCTACCTCTTCAGCGATGCCCTCTACATTGCCTCGGTCTCCCCCTTGAACCTCTACAGCCGGAACGCCCCTTTCTCGGGCGAGCACTGGCTTCTCGTGGGCTCTGTTCCCGAGGCGCAGCTCTTTGCTTTTGCCCAGCGGCTGCAGCAGCTGCTCTCCTTCATCATTCTGATCACGCTGGCCGTTGGCTTTGTTTGCAGCTGGCTGATCAGCAGGCGGCTGGCCCGGCCCGTAGCCAAGCTCTCGGCTGAGGTAGCCGCTGCCGGAGCGGATTCCTCCGCCATCCCGCATCTGTCCGCCACCGGCATTACCGAGCTGGATCAGTTCTCCTCCGCCTTCACCCAGCTGAGCAAAGACGTGCTGGACTCCTCCACCCGCTTTTTGCGCATTATGAAATTGGCCAGTGCGGAGCTGGGCGGCTATGAGCTGCGCGATGACAGCGTTTATGTGACTGACAACTTCTTCTCCATGCTGGGCCTTGCACAGGAGCAGCCCGATCCGCTCACGCCAAAGGCTTTCCGCGCCCTGATGGGCACACTGGAGCAGCGGTGGTTCTACCGCCTGTCCCCGGCCAACAACAAGGTCTTTGCCATCCCCCAGCCCGACGGCAGCACCCACTACATCACCCTGCGTGTCACCCATATCCTGGGCGAAAACGCCTCCGAGGTGGGTCTGGCTGAGGATATGACCACCACGGTGCTGGAGCAGCAGCGCATTGAGCACGAGCGCGATTACGATACCCTGACCGGCCTGTACCGCCGCCGTGCCTTTGACCGCGCCTGTGAAGCGCTGTTCCAGCAGCCCGAAAAGCTGGGCTGTGCCGCCCTGCTGATGATGGATCTGGACAACCTCAAGCAGATCAACGACACCTACGGCCACGACTGGGGCGACCAATACATCCGCCAGACCGGCCAGTGCTTTGCGGCCAATACGCCCGCCAACACCATCTGCTCCCGCCTTTCGGGCGATGAATTCCTGATCTTCTTCTATGGCTACCAGGATCAGAATCAGCTCCGCGCCCAGCTGGAGCTGCTGAGTGCCGCCCTGCAGCGCAGCGTGTCCATCCTGCCCAACGGCAAGCAGCTGCACATCAGCATCTCGGGCGGCATTGCCTGGTACCCCACGGACGGCCACGACCTGCTCACCCTGAAAAAATATGCCGACTTTGCCATGTATCAGGTCAAGCATTCCCACAAGGGCCGCATGTGTGATTTTGATATCGGCAGCTACCATCAGGAGGCATACGCCGCCCAGACCCAGCAGGACTTTGAGCTCCTGCTGCGGGAGGAACTGGTGACCTACCACTTCCAGCCCATCTGCTCTGCCCGCAGCGGCCGGATCGCAGCCTACGAGGCCCTCATGCGGGTGGATCTGCCTACCCTGCACTCCCCCGCTCAGGTCATGCAGCTGGCCCATGAGACGGGCCGCCTGTATGAGATCGAACGGATCACTGTGTTCCATTCCAGCGCGATCTTCCAGCGCATGCAGGCACAGGGCCTGTTCCAAAGCGATGCCCTGCTCTTCATCAACTCCATCGCCAATGTCAGCCTGACGAATGAGGATGTGGAGGAATATGCCCAGCGTTACCCCGAGCTGCTCAAGCGGCTGGTGGTGGAGATCACCGAACAGGAGGATCTGGACCGCGCATGTCTGGAGCGGAAGCGGAACGTTCCGGGCTTCTCCGGCTCCTTTGCGCTGGATGACTACGGCAGCGGCTACAGCAACGAGCTGAACCTGCTGGAGCTCTCGCCCCGGTACATCAAGATCGACATCTCCATTGTGCGTGGGATCGACACCGACCGTGATAAGCAGCAGATCGTCTCCAACATTGTGGCTTACGCCCACGCCCGCAGTATGCAGCTCATCGCCGAGGGCATTGAGACCGAGGCCCAGCTGCGCACCGTCATCGGTCTGGGCGTGGACCTGCTGCAGGGCTACTACCTCAGCCGCCCCGCCGCAGTGCCCGCCCCCATTGCACCGGCAGCGCAGGCGGTGATCGACCAGCTCGAACACCAGCGGTTTGATCCTCTCGGTTTATGATCTTTCCGGCTCCCCTGTGGGGGAGCCTTTTGTGACCCCATTCAGAGAAAGGAGACACGATGAACCACGAATCCAGTTCCGCTCTCCCCGCCGCCATCCGGGTGCGGGGCGCGCGGGTGCACAACCTGAAGAACATCGACGTAGATGTGCCGCTCCACAAGATCGTCGGCATTGCGGGCGTGTCCGGCTCCGGCAAGTCCTCGCTGGCGCTGGGTGTCCTCTACGCCGAGGGCTCCCGCCGCTATCTGGAGGCCCTTTCCACCTATACCCGCCGCCGGATGACCCAGGCCGAAAAGGCGCAGGTGGACGAGATCCGCTATGTTCCCGCCGCACTGGCCCTCCACCAGCGGCCCGGCGTGCCCGGAATGCGTTCCACCTTTGGCACCATGACCGAGCTTTTGAACAGCCTGCGCCTGATGTTCTCCCGGCTCTCCCACTACCCCTGCCCCGCCTGCGGCTGCATGGTGCCGCCCAGCCTGAACATTGCGGCCGAGATCCCGCTCTACTGCCCCCGGTGCGGCGCGCAGGTGCCGGTGCTGGGCGCGGAGCAGTTCGCCTTTAACAGCACCGGAGCCTGCCCAGACTGCGAGGGCACCGGCATCGTGCGGGTGGTGGACGAATCCACTCTGGTGCCGGACGAGAGCCTTTCCATCAACGAGGGCGCAGTGCTGCCCTGGCAGACCCTGATGTGGTCACTGATGAAGGAGATCGCCGAAAAGATGGGCGTGCGCACCAACGTTCCCTTCCGGGAGCTGACCCCGGAAGAGCGCGACATGGTGTTCCACGGCCCCGCCAAAAAGGTGCACCTGCTCTACCAGAACAGCAAGACCGGCGCGGCGGGCGAAATGGATTTCACCTACTTCAACGCCGTTTATACCGTGGAGAACGCCCTTGCCAAGGTAACGGACGAAAAGGGCATGAAGCGGGTGGAGCGGTTCCTGAAGCAGGGCCCCTGCCCCGCCTGCGGCGGCTCCCGCCTGAACGCCGCAGCCCGGGCTCCCCGGCTGCGGGGCATCGGGCTGGCCGATGCCTGCCGCATGACGCTGGACACGCTGGTACAGTGGGTGGAGGGGGTGCCCGCCTCCCTGCCCGTGGAGATGCGTCCCATGGCTGAAAGCATCTGCGAGTCCTTTCAGGCCACCGCCGCCCGCCTGCTGGATCTGGGGCTGGGCTACCTTTCCCTTGACCGGGAGGCTGCCACCCTTTCCACAGGGGAGCGCCAGCGGGTGCAGCTGGCCCGCTCGGTGCGCAACCGCACCACCGGCGTGCTCTATGTGCTGGACGAGCCCTCCATCGGTCTGCACCCCTCCAACATCGAGGGCCTGCGGGGCGTGATGCGCGATCTGATCGCCGACGGCAACTCCATCGTGCTGGTGGATCACGACACTGAGATCCTGCGGGATGCCGACTGGCTCATTGAGATGGGCCCCGGTGCCGGTGAAAACGGCGGCACCATCCTGACGCAGGGCACTGTGGAGCAGGTGGCCCAAAGCCCGGCTTCCCGCATCGGGCCCTTCCTTGCCGACCTGCACACCCTCTCAGCCCGCACCCGCACCCCGGAAGCGGAGCTCTTTGCGCTGGGCACCATCACCCTGCGCACCCGGGCCATCCACACCGTCAAGCCGCTGGAAGTCCGGCTGCCCAAGGGGCGGCTCATTGCGGTGACCGGCGTGTCCGGTTCCGGCAAGACCACGCTGGTGCTGGAAAGCCTGATCCCCGCGCTGGAGGCCGCCGCCAAGGGCGAAGCTCTGCCCGCCCATGTGGAAAGCATCACTGCACCGGGCATTGCGCAGGTCAAGCTCATTGACGCAACGCCCATCGGCATCAATGTGCGGTCCACGGTGGCCACCTATGCCAATGTCCACGATGAACTGCGCAAGATCTACGCCCGCTCCCCCCTTGCCAAGGAGAAGGGCTACAAGGCGGGCGATTTTTCCTACAACACGGGCCGCCTGCGCTGTCCCGGCTGCGACGGCACCGGCACCATCAGCCTGGACATCCAGTTCCTGCCGGATGTGGAGATCACCTGCCCGGACTGCGGCGGCTCCCGCTACCAGAAGGATGCCGCCGCCCTCTACCGCACCCGGAAGGACGGCACCCAGGCCGAGAGCCTGCCCCGCCTGATGGAGATGAGCGTGGACGAAGCCCTTGCCGCCTGTGCCGACCTCAAGCTGGTGGCCAGCCGGCTGCAAACCCTTTCCAGCCTGGGGCTGGGCTACCTGACTCTGGGCGAGGCCACCCCCAGCCTTTCGGGCGGGGAGGCCCAGCGGCTCAAGCTCGCCAGCGAGATGGGCAAAGGGCAGGCCGACACCGTGTTTGTATTCGACGAGCCCACCATCGGCCTGCACCCGCTGGATGTGCGCACCCTGCTGGGCGTATTCCAGCGTCTCATTGACAGCGGGGCCACTGTGGTGGTCATTGAGCACGATCTGGATGTGATCCGCAACGCCGACTATCTCGTGGACCTTGGCCCCGGCGGCGGTGAGAGCGGCGGACGCATCGTGGCCTGCGGCACACCGGAGCAGGTGGCCGCCGATCCCGCCAGCATCACCGGAAAATATCTGCACCTGTAACCAAAAGAGGGACCCCGCCCAACGGCGAGGTCCCTCTGACATTTTATGACAAATTTTAGGTATCCTGCAGCTCCCCGCGGCTGGCGGCCTTGAGGTAAGCAAAGATGAAGCCGTCCAGATCACCATCCATCACGGCATCGACATTGCCGGTCTCGTAGTTGGTGCGGTGATCCTTGACCATGGTGTAGGGCATGAACACATAGCTGCGGATCTGGTGGCCCCAGGCGATCTCATTCTGCACGCCCTTGATGTCGTCGATCTTGTCCATGTGCTGCTGCTTTGCGATCTGATACAGCTTTGCCTTCAGCATTTCCATGGCGTAGTCACGGTTCTGGAATTGGCTGCGCTGGGTCTGGCAGCTGACCACGACGCCGGTGGGCTTGTGGATCAGACGGACAGCGGAAGAGGTCTTGTTGATGTGCTGGCCGCCGGCACCGGAGGAGCGGAACACCTGCATCTCGATGTCCTCGGGGCGGATGTCCACCTGAATGGTGTTGTCCAGTTCGGGCATCACTTCCAGAGAGGCAAAGCTGGTCTGGCGGCGGGCGTTGGCATCAAAAGGAGACACGCGGACCAGACGGTGCACGCCGTTCTCGCTCTTCAGCAGACCGTAGGCGTTGGCACCCTTGACCATCATGGAAGCGCTCTTCATGCCGGCCTCAT
>ERZ838118.3257-NODE-3257-length-15855-cov-3.296772_pt1 | contig 15855 bp, 17 predicted proteins | sample MGYA00519863_ERZ838118 | MGnify/ENA primary metagenome ERZ838118 (study PRJEB31850, sample SAMEA3708827) | human gut metagenome | biome: human gut; feature: human-associated habitat; material: faeces | place: China | collected 2014 ...
ACCTGAATCTTTCAGGTCAATTATTAACCGACAAATCGAGGATTTAAGACATGACGCCAGTAACTTTGTCAATGACAACCAAGTTGGGCCAGTCTATCGAGATACAAGCGGCTCGGTCGCCGAGACGGAATGGCAGCATATCCGTAAGTCTGATATGCAAGGAAAAAGCATGCAGCCGCAAGTGCGGATTGCATTTCGTAATCCCAAAAACGCTCTCGTCTGTGTCAGACGCCGAGCTCGCCGAGCTGTTATGTTCGCATTGCGTCGAACAGGTAAAGCGGGAGCACGCAATAATCGGAAAGCTGTATGGTCTGACAAGTCAAGAATAGTTTGTAAAAAGGGGTAGTTATGGGACTTGGTAGTATAGTTAGTGCTGTTGGTTCCATTGCTGGTGGCATTCTCGGAGCGAATAGTGCTCAGAATGTTGCTGGTATGAATTATGAGGCACAGAAAGAGTTTGCCCAAAATGGTATTCGCTGGAAAGTTGAAGATGCGAAGCGCGCTGGTATTCATCCGCTTTATGCTCTCGGAGCTTCTACCCAAGGCTATTCTCCCTCTGGCGGTTACACTGGCGATTACGGCATCTCGGATGCCGCTGCTCACTTCGGTCAAGGTTATGAGCGTGCTCAACAAGCGAAAATGATGAAAGAAGAACGCGACAAACAAGATGTTCGTGATGCGATTCAAGATATGGCTGCGCTTGAAGATTTGAATCAAAAGCGTCGATTGAATGATGCTCAGATTCGCTTGGCAAACTCTGAAATTTTTCGTAACTTTGCTCTCTCAACCAATGCGTTAAGAAAAACAGGTTTGCCCCCGGCTATGCCCGGTGGTTTAGGTGGTGTAATTGCTGGTCAAGGGAACAGTTATGCAACCGGACAAACTACCCCTGAAATATCCTCAGTCGTCACCTCAGAAAAAGGCACCCCGTCTGTTCAAGCTGGCAGTCCTCCTGATGTGCGTTTTTACAGGACATTATCTGGTGGCCGTGCTCCTCTTCCTACTGAGGACGCAGGAGACGCTATGGATGCTGCTTTGGGTGCTGGCTTGCAGTGGAGTTTTCGTAATAATCTTGTGCCTTGGCTTGCAAATTTTTTTCCTATAAATGACCCTCATAGATTACCGGGTGAGTACTACGATTTGCTTGCAGGAGAATATAGGAAGAAAGATTCTAAACGTTCTTTCATTGATACATTAAGAAGGGTTAATAATATTTGGTCTTTGAGGTATTATCCTTTTTATAAACGCTAGGGCATTGACACATATTTTCCATTATGCGCTATTTATACACTTGCCACAATATACGTCCTTAGCGTAAAAATACATTCTTTCGTTACCCTCATTCAAGGACACGCTCATGGGCATTCTCAGTGCTAGCTGTAGTTTTACACGGTTCAAAATCACGGAACCGGTTCCCAAAGAACTCTGGATGGAAATTCCCGCAAAACTCCGGCAATTCGCCTTTCAGGATATCGACGACATCGCCGAGGAACGCGGATGGGGATGGACCAGCTTTGAGGATATGCTCGATATGCAATGGCGCTCTGCTCCACCGGAAAAAGGCGCGTACCTCGCTTTTGCGCTCCGTCTGGACACGCGCAGGATTCCTCCTGCGGTCTTGAAAAAATATGTTACGATCGCACTCCGTGAAGAAGAAGGCCGCATCAAGGAACAAGGAAAAAAGTTCATCGCCCGGGATCGGAAAAACGAACTTCGGGATCAGGTCAAACTGCGCCTCATGGGGCGTTTTCTCCCCATTCCGGCCGTATTTGACGTGGCGTGGGCAACCGATACCAACATCGTCTACCTGGCATCCACACAAACAAAACTCATTGAACTTTTCATGAACCATTTTACATTGACTTTTGATCTCCACTTGGAGCCGATGACGCCGTACGCCTTGGCAGCTTCCATGCTGGACGAGAAAACTTTGGCCCGTTTGGATGATCTTGAACCCACCAGCTTTGTATAAGAGGCCGACAATGAACGAACCTTATCTCGGCCAGACGACGGACATGGTGCTCGGCCAAGAATTTCTGACGTGGCTCTGGTTTCGCAGTGAAACGCAACCTATGGGCTTTAAAGATAAAGAAGGCGTGCCCTTTTCCATGAACCTTGAACAGCGGATCGTTGTCCAAGGTGGCGAAGGCGACAGTCTGGAAACGGCCTCCGTGTCCGGTTCCCTTTCCCAACTGCGTGAGGTCCGCCTTGGCCTGCGGACGGGCAAAAAGGTGACGAGGGCCCTTGTCCGTTTCGAACGGGAAGAATTGGCTTGGCAAACGACTATAAAGGCGGAAGATTTTTCTCTTGGCAGTTTCAAGACGCCAAAGGTGGAAAGAGAAGAGGACGATGATCCCGATGCCGCTTTCCTTGAAAAAATGTATTTAATGGAACTCTGCCTGGGGCTCTTTGACGCTTGTTACAAGCAGTTTTTGGATATCCGCCTTTCCAGCCTTTGGGATAAGGAAGTTCAAGACATGTCCGCATGGATGAGTCAGCAGGCATAGCCCACAAGCGCTGGAGGCGACCATGTTCACGAACGAGACAACTTCCTTTATTCTCCGCTGCGTTCGCAAAACAATCTGGATGCTTCTGGTGCTGTGGGGGATCACCCTCGTCAGCTTCTTTGTTATCCATCTGGCTCCGGGGACGCCGACGGACATGCAGACGACGCTGAACCCCCTTGCGGGGGAAGCGGCGCGGGCTCGTCTTGAGGCGCTTTATGGGATCGATCGTCCTCTGTACATCCAATATTTCGACTGGTTGTCGCGGATCGTACAGCTCGATTTCGGAAACTCCATGTCCAGCGATGCCCGCCCCGTTATAGAAAAAATAGCGGAGCGCCTTCCGCTGACCATCGGCATCAACGTAATTTCCCTCCTGTTGACGCTGCTCATCGCCGTTCCCATCGGAGTCCTTTCCGCATGGAAACAGGGCTCGCTGTTCGATAAAGGAATGACGGTCCTCGTCTTTCTCGGATTCGCCATGCCGGGGTTCTGGCTTGCACTGCTCCTCATGCTGTATACGGGCTTGGAACACCAATGGCTGCCTATTTCCGGTTTGATGTCCCTTGACTATGAGTCGCTGTCCTTCTGGGGAAAGCTGATGGATCTGGGCAGGCACCTTGTTTTGCCCATTACCGTCATCACAGTGGGAAGCGTCGCAGGCATGTCCCGCTTCATGCGGTCATCCATGCTGGAAGTCTTACGGCAGGACTTCATTCTTACGGCCAAGGCCAAAGGGCTGCCCGCACGCGTGGTTATTTTCCGACATGCCCTGCGCAATGCGCTCCTCCCGGTCATTACCCTGCTCGGCCTCTCCGTGCCCGGCCTTATCGGGGGCAGTGTCATCATTGAAACCATCTTTGCCCTGCCCGGCTTGGGACAGCTTTTCTACGCCGCGGTCATGGCGAGGGACTATCCTTTGATCATGGGGAACCTGGTTCTCGGCGCCGTGCTTACACTCGCGGGCAATATGCTTGCGGATATCGGATACGGGCTCGCCGATCCCCGAATCCGCGCTCAGGGAAAACGCCAATGAACGCAGACAAGACGCTTTTGACCCCGCTCTGCAAGCGCCTCGGCGCCACCCTTTCCCGGCGTGGAATGCTCTTTGTCGGCCTCGGCATCGTCATCATCATGTCTGTGGCCGCCCTGCTCGCTCCGTGGCTCGCCCCCTATGATCCCACGGCATTACACCTCAAATCCATCTTGGTGCCGCCGAGCGCGCAGTTTCCTTTGGGGACGGATGCCTTGGGCCGGGATGTGCTCTCACGCCTGCTTTACGGCGCACGTGTCTCGCTCTGGGTAGGCTTCGTTTCCGTGAGCATCTCCATAGCCATAGGCATTGCCTTGGGGCTGCTCGCCGGATACTTCAGGGGCATCGTCGATGAAATCATCATGCGCGGCGTCGATGTCATGCTCTGCTTCCCTTCTTTTTTCCTTATCCTTGCCGTTATTGCGTTTTTAGAACCAAGCCTCAATACGATTATGGTAGTCATCGGGCTGACCTCATGGATGGGGGTGGCCCGGTTGGTCCGCGCGGAAACCCTCTCCCTGCGCGAACGGGATTTTGTCGCGGCCGCCCGGTTGGCCGGTACCCGCCCTTTCCGCATCATGGTCATGCATATCCTTCCCAATGCACTCACCCCTGTTCTTGTCTCCGCCACACTCGGCATCGCCGGGGCCATTTTAGTGGAGTCTTCGCTCAGCTTTCTCGGGCTAGGCGTCCAGCCGCCGGATCCCAGTTGGGGAAACATGCTGATGGAAGGTAAGGACGTCCTCGAAATCGCGCCGTGGTTGTCATTGTATCCGGGGCTTGCGATCCTGATTACCGTCTTAGGATACAATCTGTTGGGAGAAAGCCTGCGGGATACGCTTGATCCTCGGCTCAAGCGGTAAACGGCAAACCAGCCCTTCCCTCGCGGCTTGCATCATTCGAGTAATCCCCCTATGGTAGCCCTCGTTCGCAATGAAGCCTGCATACGGCTTCGCAAGTCATGACCTTTCTTCGTTACGAGTATTCCTTATTATGCTTGAATATTTGCATATTCGTGATCTCGCCCTGATATCCGACATGGAACTGGAATTTGCCTCGGGCATGAATGTTCTTACCGGCGAAACGGGGGCTGGGAAAAGCTTCATTCTGAAAGCGCTCAACTTTCTGATGGGAGAGAGGCTCGGCGCGGACATGGTCCGCCCGGGAAAAGAGCGGGCTCAGGTTGAGGCCCTTTTCATGCGTTCCGGGGAAGAACTCATCGTCCGCAGGGAGCTGATTGCGGAAACCGGGCGTAGCCGCCTGTTCATCAATGACACCCTGGCCTCTCAAGAAACCATCAAGGAACTGCGAACCACCCTTCTCGTCCATACGAGCCAGCATGGGCAGCAGAAACTGCTCCAGCCGAATTTTCAGGCCAAGTTGATTGACGACTGGATGAACCAGCCCGATCTTTTGGCAGCACGCAATACTCTGTTGAAAGAACTCAAGGAAGCGGCCGAGCGTAAGGAAGCGCTCCGGACTCGTTTCAGAGAGCTTGCGGATCGCCGGGAACTCCTTGAAATGCACCTCACGGAGATCGAAAAAGTTTCTCCTGCTGAAGGCGAAGAAGAACAGCTTGAAGCCATGCGTGCGGAGTGGCGCGGGACCGAGCAGTTGCGGCGGCATTACGAACGGGCGCAGATGATTCTGCGTGGCGAGGAAACGGGACTTCTTGAACAGATTGGCCATCTGGAACGGGCGTTGGAGCTGCTGGCCGGAGACGATGAGGATATGGCCGCGTATCTTGAGTCGGCAGTCTCTTTTCGCCAGACGATTGCCGAGCTGGAACGGAAACTGCGCCGCCCTCCCCTGCCTCAGGCTGATATCGATCCGGAACAAATAGAAGCCCGGCTTTTCGAATTGGCGCAGCTCAAGCGCAAGCTTCATCGGACGCTTCCGGAAATCCTTGCCCTCAGGGAAGAAATTCAGGACAACCTTTCGTTTCTTGACGCCTGCACGCTCGACATCCGGCAAGTGGAGAAACGGGAAAAACAGCTTCAAGAACAACTCGCGGGCGTATTGGCCCTTCTGAATCCCGAACGCCGGAAGGCTGGGGAGTCTTTCACCCGAAAGCTGGAAAGCGAGTTGCAGGGATTGGGCTTTTCCCAGTATGTCCGCGTAAGCGCGGATTGGTCGGAAGTGGCATTATTCCCTGGATGCGTGGAGGACCGCGTCAGACTTTTGTGGTCCCCTAACCCCGGCCAACAGCCGCAGCCTCTGGATAAGATCGCCTCAGGCGGCGAACTGTCCCGATTCATGCTCGCGGTCGTTTCCGTGCAGGAGCACGATGAAGAAGCCACGCTCATTTTTGACGAAGTGGATGCCGGTGTCGGCGGGCTCACCCTCAACAAGGTTGCGGAACGGCTCGAAGCTCTTGCCCAACGCCGCCAGATGCTTTTGATCACGCACTGGCCACAGCTTGCCTCCAGGGCGTTCCGCCACTTCCGGGTGACGAAACAAGTCAAGGACGGCAAGACATTTACGCAATGCATCCGTCTGGATGAACGTGAACGGAAAACGGAATTGGCGCGCATGGCCGGTATTGAAAGCTGACTTTCCTTTGACAGCACATAAAAAAAGGAAGAGGAACATTCCTCTTCCTTTTTTTACATCAGAAAACAGATGTGTTACGCGGCGGCTTTGGCAGCGTTGAGAGCCTTGGCAAGGCGAGAAATCTTGCGGGCGGCCTTCTTCCAATGGATGACGCCCTTGGTGGCGGCCTTATCCAGAGAAGAGGTGGCGGTGCTCAGGAGCTGCGTAGCGGCAGCCTGATCATCAGCCTTGATGGCGGCGCGAACAGATTTCACCACATTCTTGATGCGGGTCTTGACGGTACGATTGCGAGCAGCGCGCTTCACGCTCTGCTTATGACGCTTGATAGCAGACTTGTGGTTGGCCACGATTTCCCTCCGGGGTACGTCTTGCTGCGTCCGAGACGCGGCGTGGTTGCGGTTTGAATTGATGTCCTTATCTTCTTTTACGTATTCAGTCAAGTCTTTTCAGGAAGACAAGTTCCCGTGCAGCCGCGCAGAACCGTTCCGAATGCGTTATGGCGATGGCTTCCCGGCCGGACCAAGCCGGGGAGCCATGTGGGGCTAAAGTTGCAGCGCCGAAAAATCGGCAAGCCGCTCCATGCGCAGGGTCAATGCCTTAAGCATATTGAGGCGGTTGGCGCGAAGATCAGGATCTTCGCACATAACCATGACCTTATCGAAAAGCTCATCCACGGCTGGCCGAAGTGCGGCGAGCATAGAGAAGAGCGCTTCAAAATCGTCGTTCGCCCATGCTGCCTCAAATGCGGCAAACATTTTTTCCAAGGCTTCCGCAAGCGCCATTTCCGCCGGTTCCTGCAACAGTTCACGTTTCCACGTGCCCTGAAGATCCACGCCAGCTTCATGGCCTTGTTTACGGATGATGTTGGCGACTCGCTTGAACGTCTGTGCAGCCTGCGGAAAATCATTCTGCCGGCTCATGGATTCCAATGCGCCGAGACGTCGGCCGAGGGCCCATACGTTGTCGGGATCGACGGCGGTTACAGCCTCGACGAGCAGTGTTTCCTTGCCCTGAGTCAGAAAATAATTCTTCACGCGGGCAATGAAAAAGTCATTCAACTTTGCGACTGCTTCAGCGGGGCCCAGCTTCCATTTCCGATCGCCGTACAGCCTCTGCGCTTCTTCGAAAAGTTCCTTGACGTCGAAGCGGTACCCACGCTCAAGCATGATACGGGTGATGCCGAGCGCGCAGCGCCGGAGAGCATAAGGGTCGGCCGCACCTGTGGGAATCATGCCCAGACCGAAACACCCGACAAGGGTATCCACCTTATCCGCGATGGACAGGATGGAACCAAGCTCTGTGGCCGGAACGGGCGAATCAGGACCGGACGGCAGATACTGTTCGGCAAGGGCCGCGGCGACAGCTTCCGTTTCTCCCTTTTTGCGGGCATAAATCCCGCCCATGATGCCCTGCAGCGTATCAAATTCGCCGACCATAGCGGAGACCAAGTCAGCTTTGGAAAGGCGCCCCGCCCGCGCGGCCTGTTCCGGATCCTGCTGAACCTTCTCGGCAAGCCAGCGGCACAGCGCGCTGATACGGCGCGTCTTTTCGCCCATACTCCCCAAAGGAGCAAGGAACGTGACCGCATCAAGCGCTTCCAGCCATTCATCAAACGTGGCTTCAAGGTCGGTCTTCCAGAAGAACCGCCCGTCTTCAAGGCGTGCGCGGAGCACACGTTCCCATCCCTTTTTGACAAGGGAAAGATCTTTCGGATGCAGATTCAGAACGGTCAGGAAGTGCGGCATGAGGTTGCCCGAAGCATCTTCCACGCCAAAACTCTTCTGGTGTTCCTGCATACTGGTCAACAGGACTTCACGGGGCAATTCAAGGAAAGAAGGATCAAAGTCGCCCAGCAACGGCACGGGACACTCAACCAGTCCTTGAACTTCATCAAGCAGGCCATCGATCCAGATGATTTTGCCATTGGCCGCTTCCGCGATTCTGTTCCCTTCGCTGACGATATAGGCGCGCCTTTCAGCCGCCTTCAGTTGAACGGCCCCTTCCTTCACGATGGTGGGAACGTAATCGCCCGCGGTCTTGATCGTGAAGGGACCGGGACCAAGCACGCGGTGCCCCTGCGTAACCCGCCCGGAAGCCACTTTACCGACTTCAAACGGAACGACAACGTCGCCAAGCAGCGCAAGAACCCAACGGATGGGACGGGCAAAAGCAAACTCGCCGTCTCCCCACCGCATACGCTTGGCAAAGGGCAAAGCAGCGATAATCGCCGGGCACAAGCCAGCCAGCACGCCCAACGTAGGCACGCCGCCGGTTTTCTTCATCCCTGAAAGGTATTCCCCTTTCTCGGTCTGCGTCCTGCCCAAAGCGGAAACGTCGATACCAAGCGTCTTGGCAAACCCCTGAGCGGCCTTGGTGGGATTCCCCTCGGCATCGAAAGCAATGCGGGCGGGCGGCCCCATAACCAATTCTTCCCTGACAGGCTGGGTATCCTCCAGACCTTCCACGATGACCACGGAACGACGCGGCGTAGCACAGGTATCAAGGAGGGAAAACGTATAGCCAGCTTCTTCGAGCCCAACCGTGAACCGATCCGCCAGTTCTTTTTCAACATTGGACAAAAAGCGGGCCGGCAGCTCTTCCGTGCCGATTTCAAGAACAAAGGTGGACATTATCGGTTCCCTCCGAGCATGGGATACCCCATTTCCTTACGCTGCTCCGCATACAGATGCGCAACGGACGAGGCCAACGTGCGCACGCGCCCGATATAGCCGGTGCGTTCCGTAATGGAGATAGCCCCCCGAGCGTCCAACAGGTTGAACGTATGGGAGCACTTCAAACAATAATCATACGCGGGCCAAAGCAGTCCCTGTCCGGTGAGGCGAAGGCATTCGGCCTCAAACTGGTCGAAGTGCTCACGGTGCATGTCAGCGTCACTCTCATCAAAATTATAGCGAGACTGCTCGACTTCGTTCTGATGGTAGATCTGGCCGTAGGTCACATGCTCGTTCCACTGGATGTCATAGACGGAATCTTTCCCTTGCAGGTACATGGTCAGGCGTTCCAGACCATAGGTGAGCTCCGCGCTGACGGGCGAAAGATCGATTCCGCCAACCTGCTGAAAATAGGTGAACTGCGACACTTCCATGCCGTTCAGCCACACTTCCCAGCCAAGCCCCCACGCGCCGAGGGTCGGAGACTCCCAGTCGTCTTCGACGAAGCGGATGTCATGCTCTTCCTGATGGATCCCCAGTGCACGAAGGCTGCCAAGGTAGAGATCCTGCACATCGTCGGGAGAGGGCTTCAAAATGACCTGAAACTGGAAATAGTGCTGAAGCCGATTGGGGTTTTCGCCATACCGCCCGTCCGTGGGACGCCGAGAAGGCTCCACATAGGCCACATTCCACGGCTCCGGCCCGATAACCCGCAGAAACGTCGAAGGGTTAAACGTGCCGGCACCACATTCTATATCCATCGGCTGAGCGACGACGCATCCCCTGCTCGCCCAATAGCGTTGCAGAGTGAGAATCACATCCTGAAAATACATGCTTCCTCCATGACAATAGCGGCACTCACCAGACGGGGTATTTCCTTCCAAAAAAGCAGCCACAGCAGACCGTTTTTTAGTGCTCGGAATCCTCCGGATCACATTCTCCGGAAGCGCCCCCTGTCCCAAGTCAGGCCCAAATGATACTGCACAAAGCCATCCACCGCTCTCGCGCACTCACGTCGTTCCGCCGGGAGCAATACTTCGCCCGTCTCTTCCGAAGAGCCGGACATTAAAAAATGCCAATGCAGGGGTGATACTTCCTGTACTTGGCGCAAAACGTCAAGGCTTTTGCCGCTGATTTCCACAATATTTCCTCGCCCGGAAACGCAATCCGGACAAACGATGGTCCCTTCCGAGACCAGAAATCCGGCATGATCAAAATCTTTTTTCCCGCAGGAGACACATGCCGTCAAAGCGGGAGCGTACCCCTGCTGAGACGCCAAGCGCAACCGAAAAAGTATCGGGAGAATATCCTGAACGGTTTCAGACTGTTCAAGGAGTTCCAACGTGTCCTTGAGAAGCAGGAACACTCCGGCCGCACCATCCTGAGGAACGCCAAGCGCTTCAACAAACCGGACACAGTTCATAAACATGCCCAGCCGATTCCAGTCCGTCCGCAAACGCCGGGGCCCCCGAATCAGATTACCCTCCTGCAAGGAAAGGTACATGCCGTTTCGGGTCGTTTTGGTACTGATCTGGAGTTCGTTGAAAAGATCCAGACAGCCACAGAATCGTTTGCGGCTCCGGCTGCCGCCAAAGGCAAACGCCGATACGATGCCGTGGCGGCGCGTCAGCATACGCAGCCAGAGGTCCGATTCCCGAAAGCGCCCTACCCCCAAAACGAGGGCCGTGTCGGACCATTCCATAGACTAGTTCTGAGCGTCATTGGGGAACGTGACAGTCTTGACCTGACCGATTTTCCCCACAGGCGGCAGTTCCTTGCCGTCATACGTGATCAGCATGGCTCCCGCGTTGCCCAGCTTCATAACGAGCTTTTCCTGAAAGTCGACATTCAGGGTGTCCCCCTTATGCATGACGCGCTGGCTGTTTTTGCCGTCCGCAGTCGTCGAAACCCAGCAATCGCCCTGCGCCGTCAACAACATACGGTGACCGGTGGCGGGAAGAGCCGCTTGCTCCGTGGGCATCTCGGTTTCAGCGGGAAGAGGCGTTCCACCCAAAACAATCGGTTCCTCCGATGCCGCAGGAAGCGTGGCGTTCGCAGCCGGCTCAACAGGGATGGCAGGCGTCGTGACGACAGTATCCGCTTCAGGGACAGCCGGAGAGGCCGTTTTTTCCCGACTCACCGTATTGCTGGAAAGTCCGGGGATACTATCCCGAAAATACCATGCCCCTCCCGCAAGAAACAACGCGCACAAAAGGATGGCAAGCCAAGGCACATGACTTTCCTCGCGACGTGCCGCAGCGGGGACAACACGGATTTCCTGTTCGCGCAGCTCTTCTTCCGGATCTTTGAGCAGTGCGCACGCAGCGTGGGTAACGCTATCGTCGACGGCAAGAAGCTTCGCATACGCCCGGATAAATCCCCGGGCATATACGGCATGCGGCATGGATTCCATGTCTCCTTCCTCTATGGCTTTAACCAACCGAGAGGTGATCTTGAGTTCCGCGGCGACATTTTCTTCCGTCAGCCCCTTATGGATACGCCTCTCACGAAGCAGGGCTCCAAAGTCTGCCAGCGTCAAAACAGTTTCCGTCTCTTCCATGCTGTGTACCTTTCGGAAATCGAATGCAAAAAGGGATAATTATTGGCGGATCTCAACCACAGCCCGCTTGCGAAGCTGTTCGCTGTATTCACGGAAGCGCTCTTGGAGCTTCGGTTCGCGCAAAATCCTTTCGATCTGAGGCGTGGCTTCCTCCAGCGTCTGCCCGTCTCCGGATTCCATAGAGAGAAGCTTCAACTGTCCTTTCAACCCGTTATTCACTTCAAACAATCCGGAGACATCTCCCGGCTTGAGCTGCGAAAGGCGGTCCTGCCATGTAGGATCAAGGCTGTTCCAATCCACAACGCCCACATCACCGCCTTCCTGAGCGCGAGGACCCACGGAAACCTGACGAGCGGCTTGTTCAAAGGAAAGCTTGCCGCTACGGATACGGGCGGCCTGCGCCTCGGCATTTTCCGTCGGCGGATATACAATAACCGCAAAACGGACTTTCTGGTTGTTCATGAACGTCTGCTTATGCTGATTATAATAATCGGCGATCTCTTCTTTCGTCACGATGACCTTACGGCCGACCATGTTGGCAAGGAGGCGGTTCCGCAAAATGCTGCTGCGGATACGCTCGCGGAAATCCTTCTCTGTCGTGCGCTGGATCTGGAGCTGACGCTGGAATTCTTCCGGCGTCATTTTATTGCGCGACATGATCTGCTGTATTTCATTATCCACTTCGCTGTCGCCCACCGAAATTTTAAGGCGCTGGGCTTCCTGCGTCAGAATAATGTTGTTGATCATGCGTTCCAGCGTTGCCTTGGTCAGTTCTTCTATCGCAGCGGCCTGATTGGGATCTTTGGGATTCAATCCCCGCCGCATGGCTTCGGGGGCCGTTTCAGCCTGCAAGTCAAACGCCGTTATCATTTCGCCGTTCACGACCGCGGCAACGCCATTGATGGCGGCGCGTACGGGAGACGTAATCAAAAAAAACAAAAGAAACGCAGTACTGACGATGCGCACGCTATGCTCCTTGATATTCTGGCTCTGGGACTGAAACACTCCCAGCCTTGTTTTTGCAACACTGAGCACACAAAAAGATTTCCTCGGACGGAACGTTTCTCAAGATGCGTTCAGCCCAATGGAAAATGTCTTTAGAGTGCTCTCTGTGCGACAATTTTTTGGCAAGATACGCTGATTCCCGCCAACTTGCAACGCCGGGACTTTCTAACCCTCTCAGGCATATCAGTCCGTCAGAAGTGTCCCCAGCGCCAGTCTGGCGGCATCAAGCCTGCGCGGGGTGGGCAACTGCATATCCAACTTCAATTCAAGGCTTGATGGAGGAATCAACTTGGCATTGCCTTTTTGCGCACTCAAGAACGGCACCAGTTTCTCGGGGGCGATGGCGTTCTGCTTCTCATCCCAGAGGACACGGAGCCGATCCTCGTATACGTCCGCCTTCAAGGCTTGAGCGCCGCTCAGGAATTGCTTTAGCGCCAGTACAGCCATAAAGATTTCCAATGGTTGCGGCAAAATGCCAAAGCGGTCTCGAAGCTCGAGTTCAAGTTCCTGGCGGGCCTGAGTGTCCGGAGCAGCGGATAGCCGCTTATACCAACGCAGACGTTCCCGTCCATCCGTAATATAGTCCTCGGGGATATGGGCGGTAAGCCCTAAATTGAGTTCCGTTTCAATCTGCAACGATACGCCGCCGTTTTTAATCTTGTTGACGGCTTGTTCGAGCATTTCAAGATACAGTTCAAGCCCCACACGTCCCATATGACCGGACTGAACCTCACCAAGAATGTTTCCGGCACCACGCAACCGCAAATCTTCCATCGCAACTTGGAAGCCCGCGCCCAAGTAATCCATATCAAGAATAATGCGCAAACGTTCTTTTGTTGCAGCAGGCAACCGCTCCAGATCAGAAACGACGAAACAGGCAAAAGCCTGCCGATCGGACCGCCCCACCCTGCCCCGCAACTGGTACAACTGCCCCAGACCGAAAAGATGCGCCTGATCGACGATCAGCGTATTGGCCCGAGGGAAGTCCAGCCCCGACTCAACAATGGCGGTACAAACCAGAATGTCCAACTCGCCATGCCAAAATGCGTGCATGGTTTCTTCAAGCTTCTTTTCCGGCAGCTGCCCATGCGCCATGCCGATACGCGCATTCGGAGCCAGTTCCTTGACGAACTCGACGACCCGTTCCAGCCCCTGCACCCGGTTATGGACCCAAAAAACCTGCCCCTCACGGGCTAGTTCCCGTTCAATCACCTGCCGAAGCGTTGCCTTGTCCCGCTCCAGCAGCGTCTCCCGCATGAGGCGGGCCCAGACGGTAAAGGGAAAATACGCCCGGTCGATGGAATTGGTCACAAGGTCCAGAAAATAGGTCTTCTGCTCCGGCTCCGGCGGCAGCGGGGCAGGCTGCCGGGCCGCCGCCTGTAAGGGGCGCTCCACGGGGCTGACGTAGTAGCCCCGCTTCTCCTGCGAGTAGATGTAGCCCTCCGCCGCCAGCTGCTCATAGGCATTCTGCACGGTGATGATGCTGACCCCCAGATGCTGGGCCAGCGCCCGCTTGGAGGGCAGCCGCTGGTAGGCCGGCAGCGTCCCGGACAGGATATCCCGGCGGATGCCCTCATATAACTGCTCATACAGGCTCCGGCCGCTCTCTTTGCTCAGGGGATAGGTCAGCATGGCTCCTCCATCTGGTATTATCCGATAATATCGATATGGGCATTTCAATAATACCAATTTCTACTATAATACAGACATTACATAAAAGCAAGGAGATTTTTCCCATGAGAGATGCGAAAATCAAGAAACTGGTTCTGGCGGCCCTGATGGCCGCACTGACCTATGTGGCCACCTCCATCGTGCAGATTCCCTCCCCCATGCAGGGCTATGTGAATCTGGGTGACTGCATCGTGCTGCTGAGCGGCTGGATCCTCGGCCCGTGGTGGGGCGCTGCGGCTGGCGGCATCGGCTCCATGCTGGTGGACCTGCTGGGCGGCTACGGTCACTATGCGCCCGGCACGCTGATTATCAAGGGCTGCATGGCTCTGGTGGCGGCCCTCATCGTCAAGGCCATGAAGGAGAGCAAGGCCTCCTACGTCATCAGCGCCGTGGTCAGCGAGGCCATCATGGTGCTGGGCTACTTCGGCTACGCCTCCCTGCTGCTGGGCAAGGGCTGGGGCGCTGCGGCCAGCATCCCCGGCAATCTGGTGCAGGGTGCTATGGGCATGGTCATCGGTCTGGTGCTGCTGGTGGTACTCAAGCGCAGTAAGGCGCTGGAAAAGCTGGCGTAAGAACGGTTGCAAAATGGCGCCGGACGTGGTACACTGAAGGCGCAGAATTGCTTTTGCGAAAAGCGGCGGAGCGATCATCCGCCGCTTTTCGTTCATGCGAGGAAAGGAAGATAGCTATGGCTGGGATCATTCATGAGGTAGAGCGCACCGACCTGCTGGAACAGGTGCGGCAGGAGGCGGCGGACGCCGCACGGCAGCTGGCGGAGGCAGCCCGGCTGCGGCGGGGCCACATTGTGGTGGTGGGCTGCAGCACCAGCGAGGTGGTGGGGCATCAGGTGGGCAGCTGGTCCACGCCCCAGATCGCACAGGCCATTTTCGACGGACTCAACAGCGTGTTTGCCCCCATGGGCGTCTACATCGCCGCCCAGTGCTGCGAGCACCTGAACCGTGCGCTGATCGTGGAGCATGAGGCGGTGCCTGAGGCGGAGATCGTCAATGTGCTGCCCCAGCCCAAGGCGGGCAGTTCCTTCGCCACCGCCGCCTATCAGAGCTTCCGGCATCCGGTGGCGCTGGAGGAGATCCGGGCCGACGCCGGTCTGGACATTGGCGATGCCTTTATTGGAATGCACATCAAGCCAGTGGCAGTTCCGGTCCGGCTGAGTGTGAAGAGCGTGGGTGAAGCCCATCTCACTGCTGTCCGCCGCCGTCCCAAGAGCATCGGCGGAGAACGGGCGGTCTATAACCCTGATCTGAAGTAACAGAAAGCGAGGAACTGCTATGTTCGTAACACTGACCACCACCCCCACCATTGAGGGCAGAAGAATCGTAGAATACAAGGGGATCGTCTTTGGCGAAGTAATCTCCGGCGTGGACTTCGTCAAGGACTTTGCCGCCGGACTTACCAACTTCTTCGGCGGACGCAGCAACTCCTATGAAGGCGAGCTACAGAAGGCTCGGGAACAGGCTCTGGCAGAGCTCCAACAGCGTGCCTCCGCCATGGGCGCCAACGCCGTTGTGGGTGTGGACCTGGACTATGAGACCCTCGGCGCCAACGGCAGCATGCTGATGGTCACCGCCAGCGGCACCGCTGTCCTCGTGGAATAACCGCCCTACCCCAATAAAACAGAACCCCCGGAGGAGAAGATCTCTTCCGGGGGGTATTGTTTTACCGGGTGTAGCGTCAGTACCGCTGCGCCAGCCTGCGGGGCAGAATACCCATACAGCTAAAAGCCGGGCTTTGCGGGTATTGTTACAGCAGGGCGGCAGCCCCGGACAGCCTGTGCCCTCTCTCCGCCCGCTAAGATTCTGAGGCGCTGTCCGGCTGAGAGCGTACTGCCCGGAGCCG
>ERZ838118.3259-NODE-3259-length-15852-cov-5.163512_pt1 | contig 15852 bp, 10 predicted proteins | sample MGYA00519863_ERZ838118 | MGnify/ENA primary metagenome ERZ838118 (study PRJEB31850, sample SAMEA3708827) | human gut metagenome | biome: human gut; feature: human-associated habitat; material: faeces | place: China | collected 2014 ...
AATACCGGAAGGGTGCAGACTTCGTTGGTCGCTGCAAGACTCTGCATGGTCTGGCTTGCTACCTGTCCGATGCTTTCTCCTGTGATCAGTCCCAGGCATCCGGTCTCTTTCGCGATGTGCTCTGCGATACGCATCATGTAACGTCTCATAATGATTGTGAGTTCATCATGAGGGCATTTATCATAAATATACAGCTGAATGTCCGTAAAGTTTACGACATGCAGAACGATCGGTCCGCTGTATTTCGACACCAGACGTGCCAGGTCAACCACTTTCTGTTTTGCACGCTCACTGGTGTATGGCGGTGCATGGAAATAAACGGCATCAATCTTAACGCCGCGTTTTGCGATCATGTAGCCTGCAACCGGGCTGTCAATTCCACCGGATAACAGAAGCATAGCTTTTCCGTTTGTTCCGACCGGCATACCACCAGGTCCCGGAATGATCTTTGAATAGATATAGATCTTTTCACGAATCTCCACGTTCAGGGTGATTTCCGGATGATGCACGTCAACGCTCATATTCGGAAACGCCTCCAGAATACGCTCTCCAAGATCTGCATTTAATTCCATGGAATTTTTCGGATAATTTTTTCTTGCTCTTCTTGCATTGACTTTGAACGTATGCTCTCCATCCGGATATACGCGTGCCATATAATCGATCACTTCCTGAGAAAGCTGATCAAATCCTTCATCATTTACTTTCAGTACCGGACAGATACCCACAATACCGAAAACTCTCTGCAGTGCCTCCACTACTTCTTCAAAATCAAACAGGCCTTCGCTCTCCACAAAGATACGTCCCTGTTCTTTTCGTACATTAAATTCACCTTCCACTTTCTTCAGTGCATGGCGAATCTGTTTTACCAGTGCATCTTCGAAGAGATAACGGTTTTTTCCCTTGATACCGATCTCTCCGTATTTGATTAGAAATGCATGAAACATAGATTTCTTTTCTCCTTTTCTTTTCCTGTATCGCAGTTGTTTCGTATATTCACAGTTACATCATATCTTTTAATGTCTGCTGTATCTGCGGAGCACCATAAGCAGTTCCTTTAACTGCTGCAGGCAGTATTCCAGCTCTTCTTTTGTTGTATTCTCACAGAAACTGAATCGCACGGTAGAATCCAGCAAATCTTTTTTCAGACCAATTTCTTTTAATACCGGACTGACCGGAAGTTTTTTGTTGGAAGAACATGCTGAACCGGAAGATACCTGAATCCCCCGCTCTTCCAGTGCATGGAGCAGCACTTCGCTTCGCACGCCTGCAAAGCTCACACTTACAATGTGCGGTGCTCCCTGATCCCCCGGAAGGCTGTTCAGAACCGTATCCGGTATTTTCTGCACTTCTTCCATGAAAAACTGTTTCAGCTCACAGAGATGTGTCACTTTTTTATCAAAATCTGTGTAGGCTTCTTTTGCTGCACAACCAAGTCCGGCGATTCCAGGCACATTATCTGTCCCGGAACGCATCCCTTTCTGCTGGCCTCCGCCCAGGATCAGCGGATGGATCTTCACTCCGTTTCGAACATAAAGGAATCCGACTCCTTTTGGTCCATGCAGCTTATGTCCGCTGACCGAGAGCATATCAATGCCAAGTTTTTTCGGATAAATACGGTACTTTCCATAGGCCTGGATTGCATCCACATGCCAGAGTGCCTTTGGATTTTTTTCTTTGATGATCTTCCCGATCTCTTCGATCGGCTCCAGAGTCCCGATCTCATTATTGACATACATGGTGGACACCAGGATCGTATCTTCCCGGATCGCATCGGAAAACTTCTGAAGATCTATTCTTCCATAGCGGTCTACCGGTATGTAACTGACCTCAAATCCCTGCTCCTGAAGATAGATCATCGGCTGGATCACGGCAGCATGTTCGATCGCCGTTGTAATAATGTGTTTTCCGGCACGTTTGTTTGCCATCGCCGTTCCGATCAGTGCCCAGTTGTCTGACTCGGTTCCGCCAGAAGTAAAATAAATCTCTTTTTCATCTGCTTTTAAAGTAGCCGCAATGTCCATTCTGGCTTCGCGAAGATATTTTTCTGCCTCCATTCCCTTGTCGTGTCTGGATGACGGATTTCCGAAATCCTCCATCATCACTTTTTCGACGATGTCACGCACACCTTCGGAACATCTTGTCGTTGCTGAATTATCCAAATATGCCTGCATTATTCTCTGCCCTCCAACTGAAACATCAGAACCGAAAGCACCGCCATACCGGCAGTTTCCGTCCGCAAGATCCGTTTTCCCAGTGTAATCGGGCTGATGCCATTTTCCTGTGCCAGTGCAATCTCACTTTCATCAAATCCGCCCTCCGGGCCAATGAAAATACCGATAGACTGCCCCGGCTGTATTGTCTCAAATATCTGTTTTGTCTTTTCCATGTCTTCCGCCAGCTCATAAGGGATCAGCGTGATATCCAGATTTTTTGCATAATCCACAGCCTGACCAAATTTCACAACCTCGTGGATATGCGGAATGATATTTCTCCTGGACTGTTTGGCTGCACTTTCTGCAATGCTCTGCCAGCGTTTCTGCTTCGCTTCCGCCTTTTTTGCATCCAATTTTACAACTGCCCTTTTCGTTGCCACCGGGATGATCTCATACACTCCAAGCTCTACTGCTTTCTGAATGATCAGTTCCATTTTATCGCCCTTTGGCAGCCCCTGGAACAGATAAATTTTTGATGGCAGCTCACGGTTTGCCTCTTCCACCCACATAATGTGCAGATGTGCCACATCTTTTTCATATCCGGCAATTTCGCAGCGATACTCTTTTCCGGTACTTTCCTCATGGATGCAGACCTGTTCTCCAATCTGAAGGCGCAGTACATTTTTCATATGATTCAGGTCGCTTCCGCGGATGATGATCTCTTTTTCACCGATTGCAGATGAATCTGCAAAAAAATCGTACATAATCTTCCTCCGGTACTATGCCTGTTTTCTTGCAGTGACAGAAACCCATTCGCCCTGATGTGTAACTTCCAGAACTTCCAGTCCTGCATCTTTTACTGCTTTTACGACAACGTCTTCTTTTACATCCAGAATACCGGAAGTAATATAAAGAGCTCCCGGTTTCATCTGATGGCAGATCACCGGCGTCAGTGGGACCAGGACATCTGCCAGAATATTTGCTGTTACAATATCATACTTTTCATATCCGACCTGATCCTGCACGGCTTTATCATCAATGATATTTCCGATCATCACATCCATGCTGCCTTCCGGAATCTGGTTTGCTTCCAGATTTTCTCTGGTAGCAGAGATCGCACATGGATCAAGATCCGTACCGACCGCATGACCTGCTCCCAGTTTCAGTGCTGCGATCGACAGGATACCGCTTCCGGTGCCGACATCCAGAATTTCCATACCGTCCTTCACATATTTTTTCAGCTGACGCATGCAAAGCTGTGTCGTCTCATGCATACCGGTACCAAACGCCGTGCCAGGATCGATATGAATGATCATCTTATCCTTATCTTCCGGTTTTACTTCTTCCCAGGACGGGATGATCAGGATATCATCCACATAAAACTGATGAAAATACTGTTTCCAGTTGTTGATCCAGTCCTTGTCTTCGGTCTGGGATTCTGTGATTGTTCCCTCTCCGATATCCACAAACATACGAAGCTCTTCCAGAGCATCTTTTACATTTGCAAGCAACTCTTCTTTATCTTCTTTCTCATCCAGGTAAAAGTTCAGATAAGCGATCCCATCATCTGCCGGTCCGTCTGGAAGAATATCGACAAACATCTGCTGTTTGTCCTGCTCCGTCAACGGTACTTTATCTTCAATCTCTACGCCTTCCACGCCGGCTTCTGCCAGTGTGGAGATCACGATATCTTCTACTTCTGATCTTGTTTTTAACGTAAATTTATTCCATCTCATAAATATCAAATATCCTTTCATATATATAATGCCAGATTAACAAGATTTTTTATTTCAAAATGATGCTACACCGTTTGTTCCTGTACAAAATAGTATGATAATCCATACATGTCTGTTCGTACTTTACAGCCACAAAATAAGAGGTGTTTTTACACACCCCTTATCATAACATCTGTGCTTACTTTTTAAAAGTACTATTTTTCTTCCTTTTTCCGCTTCTTAAGCGTCAGTGCAAGTGCTGCTCCGGAAACAACAAGTGCTGCTGCCACCGGCACAACCGGTGTAGTATCCCCGGTCTTTGCTGCTGTATTGGTGCTGCCAGAAGAAGAGCTGCTGCTTCCGCTTCCGGAAGTAGAACTGGATGTTCCGCTTTCATTTGCCTTAAACGTGATGGATTTCTTCACATCATCTCCCTCACTGTATACCCACTTCTTGCCATCATATACATATTTGCGGAATGTTGCCACGATCGTATAAGTGCCGGCCTGTGTCGGAGTCATCGTAAAGGTCTGTGTGGACTTATCTCCCTTCCAGGTTGTAGTATCCGTCAGTTTCCAGGAATACGGTACATATTTTTCATCATCTGCTGACGGTTTGTAATCCTTGTCATCCACATAAGTAGAACCGGTTGCTGTAAATGTCAGTGCCGTATTTAACTTCTGTGTGGAATTATCCGTTACACCGGTGAATTTCACATCGCTCTCTTTTGCTTCCTGCGGAGCACGCAATGTCTTTACCGATACCGAAACCGGATCACTTGCCAGATAATTGTCGGATTCCGGGATTCTTGTATAAATCTTATAGCTTGTTCCCGCCTTCAGATCCTGCTCTTCACCGTCTACTTCATTGACATAGGTGATCGTGGAAGCTTTCTTCGCCAGTTTCCATTCATCATCCTTTGCCTTTTCCGAATAAGCATATTCCTGACCGGCTACGGTCTTGTATTTCAGATACTGATAATGACGTTCGGTCACTTCCGGCTTGGTCAGTGTGATGCCGAGGGATTTCATCAGTTTCTCGGTAAGAGGAGCCTTTGTGATCTCTGCGGAGATATCATCGACGGAAGCAACGGTGTAGCACTCTGCCGGATCACCGGAGAGTGTCACTTCTGCTTTGATATTCTTTGCTGTTGCCACATCTGCATGGTCATATATAAAAGTTGCTTTTGCCACAGCAAGAACATCTGATGCTTTGTCACCGTCTACGATACCGGAAAATCCGGATAAGGTACAGGTATCATCCGGAACATCGGTCGTACCGTCATACACTTTGGTTGCTTTGTTCTTAGATGTTGTGCTTGTTTTATTGACACTGATCAGCGGTGTCAGTTCTTTCTTTTCGATTTTATAGTTTACGGTTCCGGACAATATGTGATCATAACCAAAAGTATCCGTCACAAGCACTTCATTCAGACTAAACGATTTTTCATCCGGTTTTTCTTTTATATTTTTCTTTGTTACTTTATAACCTTTTGCTGTTCCGTCTTTCAGTTCCAGAGAAGAATCCATGGCTTCATCATAATCTCTCAAGGAAACCTCTGGTGTATAATCTTTTGCCGCACTGACGGTGATAATATCTACATTTTCCAGTTTTTCACCATATGTTGTCGTGAGGTCTGCTCCGACCTTTACAGTATACGCCGTTGCACTCTTGCCCTTTTTCAGATTACCGTCTTCGTAAGTGTAGTTCTGCTCTTTTGCAGTGATGCTGTCCGTTGTTTCCTCAGAAGAAGTAAAAGTAACTGCTTTGATGGAAAATGCTACGGTAGATGCTTTTGGTAAATATACAATCACCTTTCCATTACTGTCACTCCATACCGTAGTGTCTTCAAATCCTGCCTCATTATTTTCAAGAGTTACCGCTGAAATCGTGCATACTGCATCTTTTTCTGCTGTAAATTCTGCCGGAACACACGCTTTACCTGCATAAAGCACTGCATTTTTAACTCCGCAGGCAATACTTCCAATTCCACCTGGCAGCAATACTGTAGGGCTGTTGATCATGCCACTTCCCAGTAATGTTCCACCTTCTATGGTTGTTTCTGTAGTATCAATACTTCCCTTTAAATTTGCTTTTCCGTTGCTGCTTTTTGCAAATTTTACTTTTCCTGCACCACTGATGGTTCCGATTGTATTTGTTTTCGTTCCTTTTAAAACAATCGTCAGAGTTACGTTCTCTGCAACACTAACTGATCCTACGGAAGCACCATCCATCAATGTCATAGTTGCGTCTGCTGTAATGGTATATGTTCCATTTGGATTTTCATAACTGCCAGCTGGTGTTACCGATACCTTTCCGGCCGTCTTTACTTTTTTCCCTACCGCACCTTTTTTTTGTCCGGCTTCGCCTTCTGTTTGAGATGTCTGCTCTGTTATCACTGCTTCGCTCTCAATAACTGCCTGTGACTCACTTTCCGGGACAAAACCACCCTTGATCTCAGTTTCTTTGTCTTTGTGATGTTTTGTCTCCTGGTTTTTTGTCTCTTGATGCTTTGTCTCTGTTTCTGTATTTGCAGACTCACTTTCTGTATCACTTGAAATAACCTGTACTGCCTGCGTATCGCCCTCAGAGCTGTCTTTTCCTGCCGCCAGCACAGATGCCGGAACCATGGAAACTGACAGGCTGAAAGACATACATATAATCATTAACTTTTTCAGTAATTTTAATTTCATATCCAACTTACCTGCTTTCACCAAATCTATGTATAAAGCTATAGTTATACCTATACATCATATTCTATTCTTTTCAAGCTTTCTTGTCAACGTCAGAAACCTTAAGTTTCTGTTACGTCATACACGAATCATGTTTCTGCATATCAAAACAGCAAGTATTTTTATGGTGAAAATGTTTCCTTTCCGATAACTTTCACGTACAAAAATGCACCGCGGATCTCTCCCGGGTGCATTTTTTGAATTTCAGCTTTTTTATTGTTCTCAGGGTCAGTCTTCAAATGTTTCTTTTATTTTTTCCATAAAGCTCTTCTTTTTCGGCTTTTCCTGTTTACTATCGTTAATCTTACCGTTGACTGCCTCATCATACTTACGCAGGTATTCCTTTGCCTCTTCGTTCAGCTTTGTCGGAACCTGAACAACAAGTGTTACATAATGGTCTCCGCGGATATTTTTGTTGCGAAGAGAAGGCACACCTTTTCCTTTAAGACGGATCTTGGTATCTGTCTGTGTTCCAGGTTTGATATCGTATGCCATATCGCCGTCTACGGTTGTGATATGGATCTGTCCGCCCAGTGCTGCCTGTGCAAAGGTGACAGGAGCAGTAGAATAAATATTCATATCCTGCCTCTGGAAGATCGGATGACGTTCTACCTGAATTTCAACCAGCAGATCCCCTCTTGGGCCGCCGTTTACACCCGGTTCACCCTTTTCACGAATACGGATGCTCTGTCCGTTGTCAATACCGGCCGGGATCGTCACTGCGATCTTCTTGCGGTTTGTGATGTAACCGCTTCCGTGGCAGTCCGCACATTTCTCTTTTACGATCTTACCGCTTCCGTTACAGTCCGGACAGGTCTGTACATTTCTTACCGTGCCAAACAGGGACTGCTGTGTATATACGATCTGACCTTTACCGCCGCATTTCGGACAAGTCTCCGGACTGGTTCCTGGTTTTGCACCTGTTCCATGGCAGGTTGTACACTCATCCTTCAGATTCAGATCCAGCTGTTTTTCGCATCCGAATACTGCCTCTTCAAAGGTAATCCTTACCGCTGTCCTGACATTGGCACCTTTCATCGGTCCATTGTTTGCACGTCTGCTGCGACCGCCTCCGAAAAGATCTCCGAAAATATCCCCAAAGATATCTCCCATATCGCCGCCGTTGAAATCAAAGCCGCCGAATCCTCCGGCACCTCCGCCGCCCTGTTCAAACGCAGCATGTCCGAACTGATCATACTGTCTGCGTTTTTCTGCATCGCTTAACACGGCATATGCTTCCGATGCCTCTTTAAATTTCTTTTCTGCTTCTTTGTCTCCCGGGTTCATATCTGGATGATATTTTTTTGCAAGCTGACGGTATGCTTTTTTAATGGTAGCTTCATCCGCCCCTCTGTCAACGCCGAGAACTTCATAGTAATCTCGCTTATTCTCTGCCATCTTTAATCCTCCACATGCACGGCAACCTTCCAGAACCTGCCTGTTTGCAGTTCCTTATGGCCTGATTGCTGACACAAGGCAGGAATGAACACATCCCTGCCTGTGTATATTGTAACTGTTTAGCATCTTAACAGTTACGATGCAAAAATTTATTAAAAGTTACTTTTTTTATACTTCTTTGTAATCACCGTCTACAACATCATCAGACTGATAGCTGCTGTTATCTGCTCCGGCATTCATATCAGGACCTGCCTGAGCTGCTCCGTTTGCCTGTGCCTGCTGCTCATACATCTTTGCAAATACTTTCTGAGCACTTTCCATCAGTTTTTCTTTTGCTGCTTTGATCTCAGCAACCTGTGACTCTGTCATTTCTTCCGGATTGCTCTTTGCGATCAGGTCTTTCAGTTCGTTCAAGTCAGCTTCTACTGCTGTCTTGTCATTTGCATCTACTTTATCGCCAACTTCTTCCAATGCTTTTTCGGTCTGGAATACCATAGCGTCTGCATCGTTTCTTGTGTCGATTGCTTCTTTTCTCTTCTTATCCTGAGCTTCGTACTCAGCAGCTTCTTTGACTGCTTTGTCGATATCAGACTCAGACATATTAGATCCGGAAGTAATGGTGATGTGCTGTTCTTTTCCGGTTCCCAGATCTTTTGCGGATACATTTACGATACCGTTTGCATCAATATCGAATGTAACTTCGATCTGAGGCACACCTCTTCTTGCTGGTGGGATACCATCCAGACGGAACTGGCCAAGAGATTTGTTATCTTTCGCAAACTGTCTTTCACCCTGTACAACGTGGATATCAACAGCTGTCTGATTATCTGCTGCGGTTGAGAAGATCTGGCTCTTCTTGGTCGGGATGGTTGTATTTCTCTCGATCAGTCTTGTTGCAACACCACCCATTGTCTCAATAGACAGTGACAGCGGAGTTACATCCAGCAACAGGATATCGCCTGCACCGGCATCGCCTGCCAGTTTACCACCCTGTACGGAAGCACCAAGTGCTACACACTCATCCGGGTTCAGAGATTTGCTTGGTTCATGTCCGGTCAGAGCTTTTACTTTATCCTGTACAGCCGGAATACGTGTAGAACCACCAACCAGCAGTACTTTGGAGATCTCGCTTGCTGTCAGACCTGCATCTCTCAGTGCGGTGTTAACAGGTGTAGCGGTTCTCTCTACCAGATCGTGTGTCAGTTCATCGAATTTTGCTCTTGTCAGATTCATATCGAAATGTTTCGGACCTTCAGCAGTTGCTGTGATGAATGGCAGATTGATGTTTGTGGTTGTTGCAGAAGAAAGCTCTTTCTTTGCTTTTTCAGCAGCTTCTTTTAATCTCTGCAGTGCCATTTTATCGTTTGACAGGTCTACGCCCTCATTTTTCTTGAACTCAGCCAGCATGTAGTCTGTGATCTTCTGGTCGAAGTCATCACCACCCAGTCTGTTGTCTCCGGCTGTTGACAGTACTTCGATAACGCCGTCACCGATCTCAATGATGGATACGTCGAATGTACCACCACCTAAGTCATATACCATGATCTTCTGTTCTTTTTCATTGTCCAGTCCATATGCCAGAGCTGCTGCGGTCGGCTCGTTGATGATACGTTTTACATCCAGACCTGCGATCTTACCGGCATCTTTGGTTGCCTGACGCTGTGCATCATTAAAATATGCCGGTACCGTGATAACTGCTTCGGTAACTTTTTCGCCCAGGTAGTTTTCTGCATCTGCTTTCAGTTTCTGCAGGATCATTGCGGAAATCTCCTGCGGAGAATATTTCTTGTCGTCGATGGTTACACGATAATCGGTACCCATATGTCTTTTAATAGAAGAAATTGTTTTGTCAGCGTTTGTAACTGCCTGACGTTTTGCAGGTTCACCGACCAGTCTCTCACCTGTTTTTGTGAATGCCACAACAGATGGTGTTGTTCTTGCACCTTCTGTATTTGCGATAACAACCGGTTTACCACCTTCCATAACTGCTACACAGCTGTTCGTTGTTCCTAAGTCAATACCAATAATTTTACCCATGATAAATTCCTCCTGTTTTATTCTGCTTTTATACTGAATTTTGTCAACTTTTTAATTTAGTTTGCTACTTTTACCATGCTGTGGCGAACCACACTGTCACGGTACATATAGCCTTTCTGAAGTTCTTCCGCTACGACATTTTCGCCGTACTGTTCATCTTCCACATGCATCACTGCATTATGGAAATTCGGATCGAACTCATTTCCTTCTGCCTCGATGGCTTTTACTCCGAGCTCTTCCAGGCTTGCTACAAACTGTTTGTAGATCTTATCCATACCCTGTGCAAATGGCTGTTCTTTTTCCTCATCGGAAAGAGTTGCCAGTCCGCGTTCGAAATTATCGATCACCGGAAGCATCTTTTCAATGACACTCTTTGCACCGACCTCAAACATGGCTGCTTTTTCTTTTTCCGTTCTTTTACGGAAATTATCGAACTCTGCCATCTGGCGTTTCAGACGATCAGTCAGTTCTTCGATCTGCTCGTCTTTTTTATCTTTCTTTTCTTTTTTCTTACCAAAGAAGCCTTTCTTTTCCGGCTGTTCTTCTTTTGCGGCAGCTGTATCGCTTTCTGCCTTTTCCGTTTCCGGCTGTTTTTCTTCTCCTGCAGTCGGTTCTGCAGTTTTTTCTATTTCTTCATCAGCAGGCTTTGTGTTTTTTGTTTCCTCTGCCATACAATCACCTCTCTAGTTGTCTTCTTTTTTCTTACCAAATATATCATCCAATTGAGTTGTCAGTGTTTTTAAGGTACCGACAACTCTGTCATAATCCATTCTTTTCGGTCCGATGATACCGATCGTACCTCGCATACCATCGCCCAGCTCGTAAGTAGCTGTCACAACACTGCAGTCCTTCATCGTCTGCACCGGTGTCTCATTTCCGATGTAAACTTGAATGCCAGTGTTCTTGTCATCTGCCATCGTATCGGCTACCAGATCCGCCAGCTGTTTCTTTTCTTCAAAGGTACCGATCAGGCTGCTCGCCTTTTCACTGTCTGACAGTTCCGGATATTTGAAGATGTTCGTCGCTCCGCTTGTATAGATCTCCATCTCTTCTTCATCCATCTGGATCGCTTCTGCGACTGCATCCAGAACGCTGTTTACAACCTCGCTGTGGATACCAGCCTCCTCTTTGATCTTTGCGATCGTTGTCAGATTGATCTGATCCATCGTAAGACCATTCAAACTGGTGTTAAGCAGAATGTTCAGCTTCAATACCGTTTCCTGATCCAGTCCGTGATGAAGCGAGATCATTTTATTCTTCACTACGTTGCCTTCCGTAACAACAACAGCTAACAGCTGATCTTCGCTTACTATGGAAAGCTGGATAAACTTAAGCTTTGTTCTGTGATACTGCGGCCCTGTGATCATCGAAGCATAATTTGTGTTGGCTGCAAGGAACTGTGCCACACGCTTCAGGACCATTTCCATCTTATCCTGCTTTTCGATCATCAGCTCCTTCATTTCCGTTACCTGCTGTTCTTTCTCTTCCATCAGGTGGTTCACATACAGACGATAACCAAGGTCTGAAGGAATCCTGCCGGCTGAAGTATGCGGCTGGATGATGTATCCAAGCTCTTCCAGATCTGCCATTTCATTTCGGATGGTTGCGGAGCTCAGATTCAAATCCGCATATTTGGAGATCGTCCTCGAACCAACCGGCTCTCCCGTCTCCAGATACGTCTTGATGATCGCCTGAAGTATCTTCCATTTTCTCTCATCTAACTGCATCCTTGAATCCTCCTTCCTGTTATTAGCACTCATCTTAGTGGAGTGCTAACATCCTTGTACCTAAAATAGCACTACGCATATTCTTTGTCAAGAGGTTTTTTTCATTTTTTATAAAAATTGACTTTTTTCCGGAATGCGTTATACTAAAGAGGTCAGAAAAACAGAATCTGACCTAAAAAAACGATCACATAAAATTTCAGGGGGTTCTTATGAAACGAAAAACCACAAATCTTGTCATTGTACTGCTCAGTTTTCTGATTGCAGCTCTGATCGCACTGGCCGTATTTATGACCTGGTTTACAAAGGAACAGACCGCTTTTCTGGAAAAAAGCTTACGTGATGCGAAAAACGAACATTCTGTGCAGGATTCATCTGATACCACAGACACTTCTGACCATAATGTCTCCTCTTCCTGTCATCACTTTCTTTTTGTCGGAGATTCCAGAACGGTCGGCATGGAGGAAGCCATGCAGGATTCCGATGATGCGGATACCTGCTCTTATATAGGAAAAGTCGGGGAAGGTTACTACTGGCTTGTGAACGAGGGCATCGATCAGCTTCGCACCTCTCTTTCCAAAGAGCCGGATGCTACTGTTGTGTTTAATCTTGGCGTCAATGATCTGAGTGAGATCGACCGTTATCTTGCGTTTTATCCTCAGATTTTTGCAGAATATCCGAACGCTTCTTTCTATATTATGTCTGTGAATCCGGTAGGCGATGCATGCTCCGGTGCTTCCAACGAAGAAATCCGGGATTTTAATGCAAAATTAAAAGAATCTTTTCCGGATCAGTACCTGGATTGCTATGATTATCTGGAACAGAATGGTTTTTCAACGGTAGATGATCTTCATTATACAAACGATACTTACCGTGCGATCCATGATTATACCGTAAGTGCAATTTCAGAAATGGAAAATCCGTAACGCATATTTATGTTCCTTCGTATATTCAAGAATGCCTCTGGCATTCTTGCTGCGAGGTGCACGTCATGCATCGCATGACATATTCTTCTGTGCACCTCTGCAATCCGCCGGAGGCTATATCAGATGGGAGATTGAATCCCGCCACTAATACAAGCTTGTTGCCTGCCGCCTACAGCGGGAGTCATCTCCCATCTGATATAAAATGGCAGAACAAACATTTCAGCTTGTTCTGCCATTTCTGTATAAAGCGAACATTTGCAATTCGCTTTTCTGTTTTATCTTTATCCGAGCAAAAACTCAGAAAGCACCATGTTACTTAAATCAATCCCTTTTTCTGTCAGGGAAATGCGGTCCTCTTCAATTCTCAGCAATCCTTTTTCTGTGAGCTTTTGGATCTCCCTTTGGTAGATCACCGTCAGCGGACAGTGAAAATGCTCTTCAAATGCAGACAGGCTGACGCCTTCCATCATGCGAAGTCCCAAAAACAAGGTTTCTTCGATCTGATTGTCTTTTGTCAGCACCAGTAATTCCTTTTTTGAGAAATCCCGGTTTAAGTATTCCTGCAGATCATCGGTATTTTTATAACGGAGCGGATTCTGCAATGTGGATGCTCCAAGTCCAAAACCGATGTAGTCCACTCGTTTCCAGTATCCGACGTTGTGTCTGCATACATACCCTGCTTTTGCATAATTCGATATCTCATAACGATGATATCCATATTCGGAAAGAATCTCTGCCGTATCCTCGTACATCTGACGTTCCTCATCCTCCGAAGGCAAAAACTGCGGTTTTTCTCCGGCTTCTCTTTTTGCGGCATCCTGTCTGTAACGCTTTGCAAACGGCGTGCCATCCTCGATGATCAAACTGTAGGCGGAGATATGCTCCGGTCCAAGTTCACATACCTTTTTCAGAGTACAGCGATAGCTCTCTACACTCTGACCCGGAAGCGCCGACATCAGATCGACATTGATATTCGCAAATCCGATCCTTCTTGCCAGATAAAAATTCTCTTTGAACTGATTGTACGTGTGGATACGTCCTAAAAGCTTTAACTCCTCCTGATCTGCGGACTGCAGCCCCAGGCTTAAACGATTGATCCCTGCTTTTTGGTAAATCTGCAGTTTTTCTTCCGTCAGTGTCCCCGGATTGCATTCAATCGTAATTTCCGCATCTTCCCGGATATCCGGGAAACGCTCCCGGATCGCCTGCATGATCCGCATGATCTCACTGCCCTCCAGAACAGAAGGGGTACCGCCACCGAAAAAGATCGTAGATACCACGTAATCCTCCGCCAGATCAAACTGACGGATCTCTTCTATCAGGCAGTTGACATATTGTTTCTGAATTTCTTTTTCTGCCGGAAAAGACAAAAAATCACAGTATGCACATTTCCGAACGCAGAATGGGATGTGCAGATATAATTCCAGTTCTTTTTTCATATTATTTATCATCCAGCTTCAGCACGCTCATAAATGCTTTCTGCGGAATCTCCACGCTGCCGACCTGTCGCATACGTTTCTTTCCTTCTTTCTGTTTTTCCAGAAGCTTTCTCTTACGGCTGATATCACCGCCGTAACATTTTGCAAGTACGTCCTTACGCATTGCTTTTACAGTCTCTCTGGCGATGATCTTGCTGCCGATCGCTGCCTGGATCGGGATCTCAAACAGCTGTCTTGGAATCTCCTCTTTTAATTTTTCGCACATCTTGCGTCCGCGTTCATACGCCGATCCTTCAAATACAATAAAGGAAAGGGCATCGACTTCTTCTCGGTTGACCAGAATATCCAGTTTGACAAGTTCGGAACGCTTGTACCCTTTCATTTCATAGTCAAAAGATGCATAACCTCTGGAACGTGATTTCAGAGCATCAAAGAAATCGTAGATGATCTCATTGAGCGGAAGGTCGTATTTGAGCAGTGCTCTTGTCTCTTCCATATATTCCATACCAAGGTAAACACCTCTTCGCTCCTCGCAGAGCTGCATGATCGAACCGATGTATTCGGTCGTGACCATGATCTCGGCACTGACCATCGGCTCTTCCATGTACTCGATCTCAGCCGGATCCGGAAGGTTTGCCGGATTTGTCAGCTCCATCACTTCTCCGTTTGTCTTATGGACTTTATAAACAACGCCAGGAGCCGTTGTCACAAGATCCAGATTGTATTCTCTCTCCAGACGCTCCTGAATGATCTCCAGGTGAAGCAGTCCTAAAAAGCCACAGCGGAAACCAAAGCCAAGTGCGATCGATGTCTCCGGCTCAAACTGCAAAGATGCATCGTTTAACTGCAGTTTCTCCAGTGCATCTCTCAGATCCGGATATTTTGCTCCGTCTGCCGGGTACATACCGCAGTAAACCATCGGATTTACCTTTTTATAACCAGGAAGTGGCTCCGCACATGGACGGTCTGCATCCGTGATCGTATCGCCGACACGGGTATCTTTGACATTTTTCAGACTCGCTGTGATATAACCTACCATACCGGCACGCAGTTCATCACACGGGATAAACTGTCCTGGTCCGAAATAGCCGACTTCTACGACTTCTGCCTCAGCTTTCGTCGCCATCATGCGGATCTTTGTGCCGCGTTTTACAGTTCCTTCTTTGATCCGGCAGAAAACGATGACACCTTTGTAGGCATCATAAAGAGAATCAAAGATCAGTGCCTGAAGCGCTGCTTTCGGATCACCCTGCGGGGATGGGATCTTCTGCACGATCTGCTCTAAGACCTGATCAACATTCAGCCCGGTTTTGGCTGAGATACGCGGTGCATCCTGTGCCTCAATGCCGATCACATCCTCGATCTCATTGACCACGCGGTCCGGATCTGCACTTGGAAGATCGATCTTGTTGATAACCGGAATGACATCCAGATCGTGATCCAGAGCCAGATAAACATTTGCCAGTGTCTGTGCCTCGATGCCCTGTGCCGCATCGACAATCAGGATCGCTCCGTCACAGGCTGCAAGACTTCTGGACACCTCATAGTTAAAGTCCACATGTCCCGGAGTATCTATCAGGTTAAATACATACTCTTCGCCGTCTTTTGCTTTGTAGATGATACGGACGGTCTGTGCTTTGATTGTAATGCCACGTTCTCGCTCCAGATCCATATTATCAAGCACCTGTGCCTGCATCTCACGGCTCGTTAAAAGTCCCGTCATCTCAA
>ERZ838118.3261-NODE-3261-length-15848-cov-4.068828_pt1 | contig 15848 bp, 9 predicted proteins | sample MGYA00519863_ERZ838118 | MGnify/ENA primary metagenome ERZ838118 (study PRJEB31850, sample SAMEA3708827) | human gut metagenome | biome: human gut; feature: human-associated habitat; material: faeces | place: China | collected 2014 ...
CCGTTTTTCATTTTTATGTAATTATAATCTTCTGACAGGCAATAATTACGAAGCACTTAATTATGCTAAAGAGGCTGTAATACTTAATCCACATTGTGTAGAAGCCAATTTTAATCTTGCATACGTATACGATATTATCAAAGATTACGCCCATGCTTATTTATACTATCTTATTGTAAAAACATTGCAGGACATACGAAAAATAATATGTATACCCGCTGAATCAATAAATGAACGCATTAATTATATCAAAAATATTTCTTTAAATGATAAGTCGTTATCAGAAGCATTATTATATGCTGACAATTACATACAATACAGTGCAAACGACCCTTTTCACATAATAACAGAACTTATTGGATTCCCAATAATGATGAACAAAAATATATACATATCAGGTCGTTATAATGATTTAATGAATCAATTTTTTATTAACACAGCACCAAAAGATATATACCGCTGTAAAGCAGAAGTATTAAAAACAACAGGAAATTTATCCACTTCCATAACAGTAGATGAAAAAGAATCATGCATACTCCCATTATTTGTCACATCAGAAAACGAACAGACATTTAATTTCAAATGCGGAAACTCGGAGGAATTCAGTTACCCCGCAAGAGCAAAAAACTCATGGTATTATTTTAAAATTGACGAAAAAACGACAGTAACATCGGACACGCCGTTTGCATATGCGTCACCGATTAAGCTTACCCATAACCCAGCAAATAAAAAACTTGTCCTTAATATATTTATAGACAGTTTTAATTTCAGGATATTTGAACTATTTTCAAATATTAACAAATCTGTTGACGGCTTTAAAAAACTTATGCCAAATACATATAATTTTTTCAGTAAGGGAGTTATCTGTACCAATGCATATTCTGATTCAGAGTGGACCACACCTAGTTTTTCCTCATACTGGACAGGACGGTACAGCGACAAAACAATGAATCTTAATACTGATATATGGTTTCCATTTAATGAAAATACAAAGCTTTTAGCAGAATATTTTGAAGAAAACGGATATTTTACGGCATGTATCAACAGCAACGACTCCTGCACACCTTCAAAAGGATATATGCGCGGCATGAAGCGTGAACTTTACAAAGCCCGCGGATATAACAAAGAGGAACTTGTAACCGACACTCTTGAGCAACTCCGTGCATTTAAAAATTGCGACCAGTTTGTAACTGTAGAATTTGAAGATTTACATGATATTGCGGGAGGATTTCCTCGCGGTCTTTCAATACAGACAACAACCGACCTGAAAGACTTAAAGAGCGATAATTATATATGTTCAACCATAAAACAGACAAGAAGCCTTAACAAGCAAAAAATATATATAAACGAATTGCAGCAATTAGATTTTTATCTCGGATTTTTGTTTGAATATATAGAAAAAAATTATAACGACGATGAATATGTTGTTTCTTTGTTCTCAGACCACGGAACCGCATTCATGGTTGATGACACCGAGCTTACAATTTGCAAACAGCGAATGAATGTACCGTTCATGTTCCGTGATAACATGCACAAAGAAATTACTGACGAAATCGTCCAGAATATAGATTATCCCGCTATATTATGCAATATATGCGGCATTGATTATAATTATTACGGCACCGATGCGAATCTTCCACATTTTCTCGGTGGTAATGAACGCAAATATGCTTTTTCTCAGACAATATTTCCGGGAGACTGCTACCAGTCTGCAATAATGACCAAGAATTATACTTACTATTTTTTAAGCAAAGAAAAAGTAACCGACGAATTCAGAATTGATATATCCGATGCGTCATACGGAATTGTTTACGATAACAAAAAGCCTGACGAAAACCCTGACCTTAATATTCTTACCGATATTGTTTTACAACACATCAAAAATTTAATAATAAGGAGATAATTATGACACTTTCCCCCAAAAAACAAATGCAGCAGATTATAGAGCAATCAATCAGCATGAATGACTTACATACAGCTTACGAGGCACTGATAATTTACAGAAAAACATTTGCAAATGATGATTTTACAGATGCACATAAGTTTCTGCTATATGATTACGGTCCTCAGGTTTCTGTTATCGCACTTGATTGCAGCGATGACCTAACAGATAATTTTATCGACTCTCAGAAATATCATAACATTGAAATTGTGCGTGCAACCAAAGACGATTCATACAATGACATTATTGATTATATGAAAAACACTTCAAGTAAATACATCTGTTTTATTGAAAAAAATCATCAATTCAGCCCTGATAAAATTGCCGAAACTGTATGGAAATTTGAAATGTCTTCAAATATTTCAACAATTATTTCTCCTCGAAATATTATTGATTCAGATGGAACTATTATTGCACACCCCGATTATGCTTATGAAAAAACTCTTCAAGATACATTTTTTAAGGGTGAAGTTCTGTTAAATCATTGTATACAAAACAGTGTAAACCTTTACGGCACATTATCATGCATAACAGTTTTATCCAGACATGTACAAAATATTTTATTTGATGAAAAATATTTTAATACCGAAATCTTTGACAGACTTTCATTTTTATATCAGCTTATACTTCACGGCAATGTAACTTACATGTCTGAACCACTTGTATCTACATATGTCGAAGATTACAGAGATGATTCCAAAACATATGAAGATTATCAATTTTTCATTTCAGATATAGGTCTAAAAACAGATGTAACACTTCCGTCATATCATTTTTTTTAAACAAATTATCCTTTAAAAAATGTCAAAAAAGAAGTAACCATGTTCTGCACCGATAAGGGCGAATATTTTAATTTAAAACCTATAGGTGATGAGGCTCAAAAACGCGGATATTCTGTAAAATACACAAATAATCTAAAAGAAAAAGCTGAAATAGGTATTTATTGTCAACATGTTTATTATCCCGAAAATTCAAAATTTTCACTTGTACTGCTTCACGATATGGCACAGGGGCATAACCGTTGGCCAAACCTATGGGAAGCCGAACGCTGGTGCAGATTTGATATCGGAATTGTTCCTGGAAAATCATGGGCACAAAGATGGGAACAATGTGCATGTATCCCATATGTAAATCCACGTTTCGGCACATATGAACTCGGTTATCCTAAAAGCGATACCATAAATGACAAAGCCCTTAAAAACCGTGCACAGATGTTAAAAGAAAAATTTAACCTTAAATATGATTTTTCCGTTTTATATGCTCCCTCATGGGAATATGCCGGAAAAGAAGATGACTTTATCAAAGCTGTTGCTCCATTAAAAGTAAACATGCTTATTAAACAATGCCATTGGTCAGAAGATTATCGTGAAATAATAGACAACATAGAAGAAATGAGAGCATTACACGAAAGTAAATATGACAATCTCTATTATATCGAACCCGAAGAAAGCATTATGACAGCTCTCGAAATGTGTGACATGGTAGTATCCGATGAATCAAGTGTAATGAGTGAAGCCGTAATGTTTGACAAACCAAGCATTGCCGTAACCGACTGGCTTATTCCTGACACACAGCCTGCAAGATTTTCATGTGTTCCAATGGACTATGTGCTTAAATGCAAAAAGGCCGAATTACGCGAACAAGTTAATAATTTTCTTAATCATACGGCAAAATATGATGACATATTAAATCGCGGACGGCTTACATTCAGTAATCAAGGACATGTTTGTAAAGATATTCTTGATGCAATCGAATATTATACGCAAAACGGCACCACCGATAACTTTCTTTCAAAAAAATTAAAATCAAAATATCGTTTTATAGATATGTGGAATTAAAATAATATTTCGTTCAACTTTAATTAAAAATACAAACAACTGCCGCCAGGCGATTCACATCGTCAAGACGGCAGTTGTTGTTATTTCACATGCTCTTCGCAAAGATTCTTAGCTTTTATTGAATTATTTTAAATAGTAAATACTCTTTAGTTATAAATTTTCTTTTAGTGCCGCAATAAGTTTATCGTTATCCTCTTCGTTTTTTACCGCAATACGTATATAATTTCTTCCGTCAAACCCCTTTTTTGTTGACAAATCTTTTATAAAAATATTTTTTTCGAGTAAATCCTGTGCAAGCTGCGTGCTTGTTTTGCCTGATATAATCTCACATGTAACATAATTTGCCTGCGTCGGAATCACTCTTATTCCATCAAGTGAAGATAAATCTTTTATATACTTATCCCTTGCGGACTTAAACTTTTTAAGTGCCGTAGAATAATTTTTTGAATATTTTTCATATATCTGAAGGTAAAATTCCGCAAAAGAATTAATATTCCATATCGCCACATCTTTTTTTATATCGGCTATCAATTCCAAATCATCAGATGCAAGAATTCCAAGACGTATACCTGGCACCCCAAATGATTTAGAAATACTCTTAACCACATACAGATTAGGATTATCGCATAATATTCCTTCTTCCAGCAATGTAGGATTATCTTCTACATCGACAAAATCAACGAACGATTCGTCCACTATAAGCTTTATGTTTTTATCGGCAAGATATTTTGCAAGCTTTAAAATATCCTTTTTAGGAATATAATTTCCAGAAGGATTGTCAGGATTAACAATTACTATTGCATCTATATCTTTATCTTTATAAAATTCGATTAAATCATCCGCACTATATCTAAAATCGTCATTGTCAATAATATACGGTACTATATCGTATTCGTTCTTTCTGTTAGGATATTCCTGAAATGTAGGAAATATTATTCCCAATTTTCCTGTAAAATGTTCCATAAGAGACTTTATAAGTTCTGCTGCACCATTTCCAACTACAACCTGTTCCTTATGAAGTCCAAAATCTTTTGCCGCTATAAGGCTGTTTACTCCCATTCCTGAAGGATAATTCATAAGCAATGTATCAAAATTACTTTTCATCTCAGCTATAAGTTTTGTGTCAGGAAAATACGGATTTACCAGATAACAAAAATCAAGAAGCTTAGGATATCTCCAATATCCACCGAATCTGCTTTGCATTTTCTTTAATTTTTCTTCCTTTGACGCAAATATCGTTTCAGCAATATCAAGGTCCTGAACATCGTCTATCTCATACCATTTTTCACCGTTAAGCTTACATGCTTTAATTTCTGGATTATCAAGAAATGTTATAACTTTAAGCACCTGCTCGTAATACTCATTGTGTCCTAAAGCCTTGCAATATGCCTCCAAAAACGGAACATAATGTTTTATGGAAAAATCTTTGCTGAATTTATATAAATTTACGGTTTTATAATATTCTCCTGTTTCTGAAAAATCGAACCGTTTTTTATCCAAAAAGGAAATTATATTATTATCATCATCTATTTTTATACAAGTTCCGTCCATCCAGCTTTCAAACTTATCCACAAGAACCAGCGACGGATATGGATTTTCCACAAGTTTTCTTATAACAGCTTCCTCATATACCAAATCCGATTCAAGCAGCAATGTGTCATCTTCCATAAGTTTGTCTTTTGCAAGATATAATGAATAAATATTATTTGTTTTGTCATAAATATCATTTCTGATATATTCTATAGGAATATCAATCCCCAAAGAATCCACATACTCCCTTAATTTATCCCCCTCATATCCGATAACAAATATAATCTTATCAACACATTTCAATGACTCAAGGTTATGAAGAGACCTCTCAATCATTGTCTGACCGTTGACCTCAACCATACATTTTGTTGCATTGCTCGTCAGTTCCTTTAATCTTCTCCCCATTCCCGCTGCCAAAAATATCGCCTGCATAATATCGCTCCTCCTTTGTTTTCATTCTGTAAACATATGTGTTCTTCAACAAGATAAAATATACTTTATGTGTTCTTTTATGTAATCAATATATTCTTTTTCAAGCTCAGGATTTTTTATCAAATTATTATCTTTATCATAAAGCCACGTTTTATATTCTCCTGCTTCAAGTCTTCCGTAACCTGTAACAACATTATCAGTTGTAAGATAAAATGTATTTTCTTTTGAATGAATAGCACACATATAAGGGTCTCCCGGATGTATTGTCTCCGTAAGTGCAAACTCAGATTCTTTATCTCCACCATAGGTTTTTGGGAGCACTCCGTCCATATATGACAGGCATGCGTCGATTCCCGCAAGCTTGCACATAACAGCAGGCATACACTCAGATGAAAAATACTCTTCGCTTACACCCGAAACTCCGCCTCCTCTTGTCATAAATGCAACATTTGAATGTGTACGCGTAAGATGCTGTTCCTCCGGTTTTGCAAAATATGTCTGACCGTGGTCGCCGAATATACATATTACATACTCATCATCATTATAATTTTTCTCAAGATAATCATATAACATCTGTAACTTTACATCTATAATATATGCTTCTCTTAAATATGCCGCTCTTTTTTCTTTACTGTACTTTTGCTTAACCGATGTTGCGGAATGTTGTATTTCAAATCTTTCCGATACAGGTGTATTAACCTGAACATATGTATCCAAATCGAATTCGTCTGCTATATCATGTAAATCCCCCGTATTAACCCAAATATATTGATTAGTCTCCTTAAAGGCCTCAATATTTTCAATAAGATTACATATAGCCTGCTCGGTGTGCATTCCGCTGTTCTGATGCTGTGCAATATACCTGTCAATTCCCCTCAGATAACCAAGCGTCTCACTTGAACGCCAGTCACCGCTTATATCCGCCGTAAAATATCCCGCATCATGGAAAAGTTCATACATATTCTTCGTATCTGGAATTCTGAGATTAACATTAGGATGAATCATCATGTGTCCCGGAACTTTATACCCCGTAATAATTCCTGCAAGACTCGGATATGTCCAATCCGATGTTGAAAAACAATTTTTGCATATCATACCCTTTGAAAAAAATCGGTATGTATTCGGCATAATATTTTCCAACCCTTCCTGTTCGAGAACCTCCTGTGAAAGTCCGTCAACAAAAAAGCTTATGGCCAGCTTCTTTTTATTTTTATCCTGAACAAGTTTTATTGGTTTTCCTACTACCATCGGATTCGATGATTCAATTTCGGTATCGCAGTCAACTCTGTAATAATTGAAATGCTCCGTATATACTTGGACTGCATTTACCTCCAGACCGTTTTCGCATGTAAATTTGATTTTATTATCGGAATTATGTGATAAAATCGGAATTACAGCAGGCACTTCAGTTTTGTACTTATATGTATCTCCTTCGTAATCTATTCTTAACATCTCGCCTTTTAAAATACGAAGATTTTTTTCTTTTATATTTCTATATGCAAACCAATCCATTGTATTATAATAACCACAATACTTTATATCATCTATATCCGTATAAAAATGCTCGCCTATAACGCCTTTTTCACGTCTTATTACATCTTGGTATAAGTTGCAGCAATTATTAATCTGATATTGTATATATTTCAATTTTTTTCTAATTCCCACTGCATTTTCGGCTTTAGTTGATTCTTTATCTATCAACACTCCACATTCCTCTATTTTATCATTACATTCCTGTGGTGTAAAAAAAAGATACTCTTCTTCATAATATCCATACAGATATCTGGAATAAAGCAATTGAATCATAGAATTGTAAAAATCATTTTTCTTTAAATATACGCATCCAGCAACAAAATGAGAATCAACATCATATGGCATATGTTTAATAGAAAATAATAACTTTTTTAATGCCTCATTATAATCCTTGTTAATGTAATCTAAATATCCTTTTATAAGACACATATCAATATCATACGGATATTCCTTCTCATATTCATTAATCCTTTCGGATAAATCTTCAGTTATTCCTTCTGTAATATCACATATTATTTTTTCTTTTAAAATATTCATTATGTACCGCCTCACATTCATAATACTCACTTTATACGTGCATTAATAGCTTTCTTCAGCTTCGTAGAGCTTGTACTCTGTGTATATGGGAAAAATACCATTGTTGAACCATGCTCTTCAAGAAACTCCTTCTGAGCAATCCAATACGCATCATGCTCATAATCACTTCCTGAAAACTGAACATCAAAATGATACACTTTATACATATCCTGTGTTCCACAAAAATTAAGCGGAAGCTTTACAGCCTCATCAACATAACAGCATGAACGCACCATTTCAATTCTTTCTTCAAACGGAACAAACGGCTCAGCCTGCTTATTAAGCCTTACCCCCTCATCTGACACGACCCCGACAATCAGATAGTTGCACTGTTCTTTTGCTCTTTTAAACATATTAAGATGTCCGATATGAAAAAGGTCAAAAACACCAGCTATATAACCTATATTATACGGTTTTTTCTCATTTTCTCCATCAGTGCCAGTATTTCCTGAATTCTCAGCAATCATGCCTGCCGCACGTTTTTGTGCAATCTCTCTTCTTTTATTCGGATATTCATTTGAAGGGTCATATATATGATACTTTGAAATTCCCATTTCCTTTAACTGCTTTACAACACCATAATATTTTTTTATACAAATAATCAAATGAAGTTCATCAGAATCTATATCTCTTAAAACATCAGGAGAATTAACCGGTACATTATCCATCATTGTTCCCCATTTCGACTGATTGTTATCTATAATCGAAAAAATATCGTAACAACCTGCAAATTCATCAAGAAATCTTTTTGTAAAATTGCCCGAACCAAAAAGAACAAGTTTTTTATTATTTCCATCTTTCGTTTTATCGTCAAGTCCTTTGAAAATATCAACAAATATTTCCTGATAATCAGAGGCACTGTAATTAATCTTTTCCCTGTTACTGTAGATTACTCTTGCGTCACACGTTCTTTCCTGTTTATAAAGCTGTAATTCCTTTTCATTACGTAATTCGCTTGTAAATCTGTAGGATATACGCTGCCACAATTCTTCAAGCTCTACAAGGTCGAATCTTTCAAGTACCTCTTTTCTTGGAATTAGTCTTTCAAATTCCATATCAGCACCATCATATATAACCGTTACTGAACGATAAAATATAGCTTTAGCCGGACAGTTTTCAAAATAAAACTCCTGGTCATAAAATATAAATCTTTTCTTCGGTTCTTCTATCGTCTCATCATAAAAACAGTTAAGTGCCACCATATCAATATATCCCTTTGAAAGGATAACTCCCATATCTTTCCCATTGGCACTATTCCTGTCCTTTTCATTCACAATATCTGTATGCTCGGATGATGATAATATCAATTCATACAAATCATTCAATGCATCAAAAAATGCTTCTTTATCTTTCTTTGCAATTTCTCTTAACGCAACCAATGCAACAGGCTTGTCTACGTATGGCATTACAAATTTGTCGTTTTCAATCTTAGATTGAACGACACCAATACCTCTTCTCCTCAATTCATCAAGATTATCCTGCATTTCATACAGTTTCTTCATTCCTTCGGAATATACAGCCTTTTTATAAACGCTCCTTATTCCATCATGCTCATATATTCCTGTAACCAAAGCATTTTCCGCTCCACGGTCAAGTGAAAGCGTTACATGCATCGTCTCATCAAACTTTCCATCAGGACTACATTCAATAAAACATGAATTAGCCATTGTATGAAATAAATCATTATCAGCCAAATCCTTATACATAAAACGCTCATCCAGAAAAACACTGTCAGGATAATTATAAAAAGGGAAATATCTGATTGCCAGATCTTCAACCGGTGTATAACCATCAGCATATATAAGCTGTGCCTCTTTCAAATTCGGCATAACTGAATAAAACTTATCATTACAAAACCCTGCCATACATAACATATCATTAAGTTCTGCTCTGGAATAGCATCTTCCATCTATATCTTTCTTATCCGCTGCTGTTATTCTTCTATAATCTTCAATTCCATCAAAACTATGATTAGTATATGGATCTCTGTCCCCGCAAAAATACTTAATTCCGAGCCTATTCTCTGTTCCTAATAGAAGCCTGCCATCATCCTTTAAATGATTCCTGCAAAATGTAAGCAATTCTACCGGCGATTCACTCTCTTCTAAAACATCAACACCAATAATGTAATCAAATTTTTTAACATCATCAATATTTTCATTTCCTTTTTTTATGTTACATAATGTTACATTTCCTTTATTTTTAAGAAATGATTCTATTTCTTTGTCTTTATTTATCGAATACAAATATAAAATTGCTGCATTTTCCTTAAAATTATACCAGACAAATATTCCTGTTGAGAACTTTGCTACTATATCTTCAATCTGCATCTTAATGCCTCCGTATAAACCTAACGCCTTTAAAGCTATTATACTCTAAAGGCGTTTACATTAGCAAATATTAATTCTATTTTATAAAATTACATTAATCCATACTCTTTTAAAAGCTGTATCTGATATTCCCTGTCAGATGCAGATTTCTTCAAATCTTCTGTTCTTCCATCAGATAACAGCAATGTAATCAACTGATTAACAATATCTCGTTCTTCTCTACGCCCCTCTTCACGACCTTGTTCGAGTCCTTGTTCACGTCCTTCTTCCCGTCCTTGTTCACGTCCTTGTTCACGACCTTGTTCTCTTCCCTCTTCGAGTCCTTCCTCGAATCCTTCCTCTCTCGCATCTTCCCTCTCAAGTTCCAGCTGCCTGTCAAACGTATAATCAAGCTTCATACTCTTTGTCACCTCATTCCTTCGTTTTATCAGGAAATCCCTTAATATATTAGCTCTATGCAATAATCTATTGCCATTTGTATATCAACAAGCAAGTCTTCATCCGTTCTTCCATAATGCAGTTCCCTTACCTTATTTACAAAAATCATGTACTCATCAAGCCATCTGCAAGAATGTCTTATCTCCTCATTCCTGCCATTATTGATATTATACACCATGCACTTTAATTCCAGTCTTGGATCATCAGTTGCCTTCTCATATGCATCTGAAAGCTTTAACTCCTGTACCTCAGGCTGCTTCTCTTCTCCATTATAAAAGACTACAAACTGTGGTACCGGAATCTTTACAAGCTTTCTTCCATACAAATTGCGTCCTATCTTTCTTTCCCTGCCTTCTCCGCCTCTTCCGCTAAGCATATCCGATAAAATTGTCGTAAAATATATCAGACTTCTCACAGGCATATTAGGACACACTGTTGACTGGTGCTCATATATGCTTAGTCTTGCATCAACCACAAATGCTGCATCATTCCTTACAGTTAGGGATATTCCTCCGTCAAGCGTCTTAATCTCGACATCATCCGGGTTGTCATACGACGAACCATTCATTACATTATAAAGCTGAAGTGCACGCTTCTTGTCTTCCATAAGCATGCTGAACACATCACTCTTATACTCTCTGTTACCATTCATAATTCCTTCTCCTTATCTTATCCGATAAAGCAGGAATATGACTAATATTTTAAGCATTGAATATACACTTATGCAATACATCCCATGCTGGCTAAACGCTGTTGCATCCTGTAAAACACAGGCATGAACCATGTAAATATAATAATCCTGCTTTATACCTTATTTTAAAAGCAGAATTTCAATGAAATACAGACAAAAACCAAGATAGACAGACCCTGTACCGCCCCATTGCCATGTGCCTGAAAATGATACCATCAAAATATATAATACCATCAATTATACAAGCCACACAGCAACCGTACAGGTAATATAGAAAACTGCTTTTTATTAAAATATCACAGAATTATAAATATTGCAATAATATATATTGAACTACAAATTCAATTTGTTAACAAACTCAAATATATCTTTTTCAATATATTCTATAATAACTCTATCATTCAATATATCATTCGCAATACAGCACAGTTTCATTAACAAGATTTGTGTAATGTCTTAAATACATTTTATAATCAGGATTTAGCGATAATATATATTCAGGAATTTCAAATATATCTTCCGGCTTATGATATACACAAATAGCCAGCTTAGGTTTATACCTGCTAATTGTTTCTGCACATCCCTTTAATGCAGCCAGCTCAGCTCCCTCTATATCCATCTTTATAAATGTGGGTGCTTCATGTGCCTTGAAGAAATCATCAAGTTTTATTACATCAACCTCTATATCGCCGTCATTACTTATCTTGCTACTGCTGCTGTTTGAACTAAAATATAATTTTGAATTATTATCATATACTCCATAATTATATATGTCCCAATTCTGATATCCACCTTTTTCAATTATTTCTTTACAATGTGCATATTGATGTGGTTCGGGTTCAAAAGAATATATCTTTTTATACTTACTATTACCATATTTAAAGTATTGTATCATTGTATAACAATCAAAGCATCCAACATCTGCTATTACTTCATCATCACCAAATCTAAAAACATCATAATATTGATTATCCCGTGCGTTACCATACTTACCAAGATAACTTCCAAAATCAAGAATATGTTCAACGCCAAGCTGCTTTAATTCCGTTTTTATTGGTTTGGCATAAACCATTGAATCTACTATAAATAACGCATCCGGATATTTTTCTACCGCTTCTTTCCTTGAAAGCACAGGTATTCCCATTATCATCTTCTCTTGTGAATTTCTATCACTAAAACATTCAAATTTAACATCCTTCAAAGTCATTTTTATACTTTTTCCATAATAACCTGCTCCATCAAGTATAAGCTTTCTTCCTTCCCTTATATATGATTCAATATCTTTTCTTAATTTATCCATTACATCTATATTATCCACAGTAATTCGTGTTATATAATTATAATCATATGTAAGACTATTCATAACACGTGCCATATAAATATCTCTAGATAAATCATCTTGCATGTATTCTACTACTTTATTAGAATTAATAATTGCACGTTTATATATGTTCTCCATCTCTAATCTCCTGTATCTTTTCCTCTGCTTTCTTTAAAGCCCTTGTCAAATATTCACCATTACGAAGCCGTGCCCCCACTGTTTCTGCATTTTTTTTCATTATTTCATAATTATTATCACTAATAGCCGACATCTTTCCAGGTAATTCATATAGTGACCTAACTGTAAAACCAACATTTTCTCTTAATACAAAGTCTGCTTCTGCGGCCTCTTCCCATATAATAACAGGAAGTCCCACAGCAAGGTATAATGATAATTTGTGAGGATTATTAATTCTTAAATACTCACCTTTCCCTCCGCTGCATGTCTCTATAGAATCTCCATCCCATACAAGACCATACTTACCTGTTAAATTTTTTATAAGTTCATCAGGCAAAAAAGCTCCAAAATAATTTATATTATCAAATGGGGTTTTTTCATTATAATTTGCTCCAAACAAATTAAATGTGACATTGCTTATTTTATTAATTTGATATACATATCCTGCTTTTGATTCCATAAGATTTCCCGCTATTACAATCCCCTCTGATTCTTTTATTTCCTTATAATTCGGAATCAGATAATCAAAAATATCGAGATTTACCAGCCTGTTAAAATCAAATCCTCTGTCCACCAGCATTTTCGCCATATACATATTATGTACAATTAATACATCCGGCACTTCTTTTAAAACTTTATACTGCCTGAAATCATATTCTGTAGGATTTCCCCTAACGATATTAATATCATGTACAATACCTATTATCTTTATATTTTTTTTCTTTTTTATATCAAAAATCTTATACAGCCCCTCTGTATCATCCAAAAGCGGTAACTGTAGTATCAAATACGAATCTTCTTTTAAATTATCTGCAATATCTTCCCAGGCCAGCCTTGTCTGTTCTGTTCCTCTTGTTACGGTTCCCCTGTTCAATGTTATAGGTTTGTATCCTGATTTTGCTGCAATAATCGTAACATCTATGGGGGCTTTCTGTCCTGCCATACAATCCTGATATCTGAATTCCGTCAACTGATATTTATTCAAATCATATGACATCTCCTTAACACCATCTTTTTCCTGCATAATATAATACACATAACATGGTAAAGCATTAAGAGATTGTATTTTTTGTAGCTCATTTTCAATTTCAACATAATCAAAACACGTTATTAACAATACAGATTTTTCATCTTCACACTCTTTCAAAAACTGGTCTTGTGTTATAAATTTTATATTTTTAAATTTATCCTTTAAAATATCCGCACTTCTATCAACAACCGAATATATATTAATATGCGGATAAAGCCTCAAAAAATCCCTAAATACCTTTCCGGCACCGTAACAATACAGTTTTTTCCCTTTTATTTCTTCTAAAAACTCCGTTTTATTTGCATTATTTTTTATCAGCATAACTTTTCTCCTCGCATTTTATAACCTGGGTCTATGCGTAAAATTCTTTAATATACAACGGCTTACATGAAATTATTTTTTCACCACTTACTCCAAATTTTTTTTGCAATTCACTTTTTATTTCTTTTATAATAACATCATTATTTATTGCTATTAAAATATAATCAAATTCATATGCTAAAATTTTTTCCGGAGAACATACGTGTTCCTCCATATACGTCTCCTTTGAATCATAATTTTTATCAACCCAAATAAATTCTTTACATATTTTTTCTTTCTTTATTTGTCTTATATAGTCTTTTCCGACTTTTCCCGCACCATATACAACAAGTTTTTTATTTTCCAAATCTTTATCACATTTTAAGACAAATTTTATAGGAACATTTTCAGAACCAAATCCCATGTTTTCCGGTGCTGTTCTTATATGTTCAAATATCCATTTTTCTAATTGAGGAATAAGATCCGCAGAGTATGTACTCTTTTCAAATTCTTTTTTTAATGATATATATAATCTGTTTACATTAATCAAAAAATCATCATGTTTTTTATGTGTTACAGACAAATTATTCATTCTGTAATTATAATTACAATTATTTGTTACACATATTTTTTTGCAATTAATAATATATTTATATACAAATTCTCCATCTTCACCATAATATATATCTTCATCCAAATTTTTAAAAATCTTTTTTGTCAATTCTGTTTCAAAGCGTTTTGCATAAACACATGACAGAATCCCTCGCGATATATTGTCCTGTGCATAAATCATATTTTTTATAACAGGACTCAACCTGTCTACATCATATTCACCTGAATTAATACAATCAAACACTTTTCTGTTACCGACAAATATACCTGATGTAACTAATTCAAATTCATTTGATATTTTCATCATAGACTCAACATAATCCGAATTAACATAATCATCAGAATCGACAAACATAATATATTTTCCTGTAGCTCTGTTTACACCATTTTTTCTTGCATTAACAACCCCGCTGTTCAACTGTGATAATACCACAATTCTGTTATCCTTCTGTGCCATATCCTTACATATCTGCAAACTATTATCAGAAGAACCATCATCTACTAATATAATCTCTAACTCTTTGTAAGTCTGACAAATAATACTGTTAATACAATCTTTTATATACTCTTGTACATTATAAACCGGAACAATTATACTTACTATTTGATTCTCTATCATTTAACACCCCATGTATACTATAATGATTTACATTTTATCCAACAGATTAACATATTCCACTTTATTCCATAGAATTTTTTTTGAATCTATATTATATAATTCAATCAATTCTTTTCTTATACTGTCAGCAAGTTCTTTTTTTAATACAGCTATAACAATATAATCGTATTGAATATTTAAAATACTGTTGACGGCTAATATTTCGTGCATCACCTTCATATCTTTACCTTCAGGATATTTATCGACCCACCCGGTAATATCACACTTACATTCTTTTGTTAAATAATTATATAACGACTCGCTACTGTTACCTGCCCCATATATAACAACCTTTTTATTTTTTAAATTTTCATAAGAATATTTATATGTTCCGAGCGAAAATGCACTTATATTATATAACTTATCCAATGTATGTAATTCAATTCCCAAAATATATTTTTTTAACTGTCTTAACAATATATATTTATATTCTTTTTTGT
>ERZ838118.3272-NODE-3272-length-15798-cov-11.377946_pt1 | contig 15798 bp, 11 predicted proteins | sample MGYA00519863_ERZ838118 | MGnify/ENA primary metagenome ERZ838118 (study PRJEB31850, sample SAMEA3708827) | human gut metagenome | biome: human gut; feature: human-associated habitat; material: faeces | place: China | collected 2014 ...
CATGTTCATCGGAAATTGCTTCGAAAATCGAACCAAGGTTAGCTTCGCCTAGGATGATTGTACCTATGAGGGAGGAAACTGATTGATTAGGCTCTGATCAGTTCCTCCCCGATGGAAAATTCCCGTCAGATTCTTCAAAAATAAAGCCTCCGAAGGGCGATTGGAAAAAAATTACGTATTTTGCAGAGCTTCCTTTAATTATTCAACTTTGATGGAGATTCCTTTTTTTCAGAGAGGTTATGTATGGGATGAAGACCTCTGGGGACGTTTTCTTGAAGATATGGAGTTTATTGTCAAAAGTCGAAAGCCCCATTTCTTTGGTTCATTAATTTTGAAAACCGGTCGTGAGCGCACCGAAGATGACCAATTCTCGGTATGTAGAACTGTTATTGACGGACAACAAAGATTAACTACTTTAGTTATCTTTATGAAAGTTTTATGTCTGAAGAAAAACGAAAACTCATATTTCGATATGGTTTTTAAGTTGAGAGGAGAGGGCTCGGCCCTTAGGCTTTCAATGAATGACGAAGCGGCTTTTATGCAGGTAATGGAGGCAGCAGAGCCTGTTAGAATTGAGTCCGACTCTAAAATCGTAAAGGCCTTTAATTATTTTGTCGAAAATTTAGATGCCTCCAAACTTGACCTGTTAACGATTGCTTCTAAAGCTCAGTTTGTCAAGATTAACCTTAGTAAGGAAGAGGATGAACAGGAAATTTTTGACACCATTAATTCTTTGGGTGTAAATCTTACGACTTCTGAATTGTTAAAGAATTATTTCTTTAATAAGGAATCCCTGGGTGAATATCAAGATAAATGGGTTTCTATCTTTGAAAAGAATGAAGACGTGAAGGACTATTGGAATCGGGAGCTTGACGCGGGTCGTCGTACAATGATTGACTTGTTTTTTGACGCTTTCTTTCAGATCATCGTCCAAGATCAAACATTAAATATTAAGAGCGAAGATAGTTTGTTGTTTTTGCGGAGAAAAAGACTCGCGAATTCATATAAACAATTAATCAAAAATTATTATCACGGTGATAAAGAGATAATCCTCAAGAAGTTAAGGGAATATGCGCTAAAGTTCCAAGAAATTTTTAGGCCCGAAGAATGTGATAGGAGCGTATCCCATGAATTTAGTCCGGCTAGGTTGGATGTAGTAATTTTTGGATTGAAAAATACAACATTGATCCCTTATGTTCTTTATGTCGCGATGGAGGCTCCCGAGAAGTTAAATGGCATTTGCGAGGTTCTCGAAAGCTACATCATGCGAAGGATCATAGCTAGGGAGTCAAGCAAAGGTTACAACAAACTGTTTACCTCTTTGATTGCAAACGGCGTACTTGATGAGACATTGTTAAAGCAGCGTTTGTTGAACACAGAGGACGGCGTAACATCAACTCCTAATGATTCGGCTTTGCTCCAAGGATTTAAACAATCCAAATTAACGAACCTCCAATCTAAAGGAGTGATATATCTTATTGAAAGTAAGATCCGCCCTGTTGATAGTGCTGTATCACTCCTTAGTTTTAATCAATACAGCCTTGAGCATTTGTTGCCTAAGAATTGGGAAAGAAATTGGTCATCCGCAGAGTTTAAGGACGAAGATGCAAGGAAGAACAGAGAATACAGACTTCTCACACTTGGCAATTTAGCCATCATTCCTCAACCTCTTAATGCATCAATTCGGGACGGCTCTTGGGCAACCAAGAGAAAAGGGAAGGGCAAATCTAAACCTGGACTCGCGAGGTGTGCTGCAGGCCTCTTTACTCTCCAAGATGTAGTAGCAAAAGAACAATGGAACGAAGATGAAATTTTGTCTCGGGCGAATTGGCTTTTCGAAAACTCAAAAAATATTTGGAAGTACTAAGAACTGCTTCAGTCAATTGAGGCGAGAATTGTAATAAATGGACAGCCTAAGGTTCAGGCTGTCCATTTTTAGTTTCTTTTTTCTTTTGACTTATCGACTCGATTACTAGAGAAGTGAAGGAGATAAGTAAGAAGTAGATAAAATTATTCAGCATCTAAGCAGTTTGTGCGTGCTAGTGAGAAAGAGGTATTTAACAAGTTGACCCAAGGCAGCGTTTAAATCAGAATACTTAAAGCGCTGGTTGTATACATGTAGGCAAAACAATTCACAACCGAAATGTTAAATCTTGGGTGACAAATTTTGTACCACAACTGTTTTTGTACATCTCCAGTTTCTTAATGCTCATACATCTAATTTATTTTTAGTCGTAATGGAGAGCCTGAAAGCAATCTCCGCCGGAGTTTTAACGCCTAATTTCTCTGCAATTCGGGCCTTGTGAAATTTTACCGTTCTTTCAGAACAGCCGAGTTTCTCAGCGATTTGTTTATAAAGCAAACCTTGCGCCAAGAGTTGAACGACTTCTCGCTCTCTTTGTGAAAGAGAGCTGGTTGCTTCTCTTTCGGCTTCTTCCTTTTGTGTTTTCAAGAAGCTAAGTAGGTCACTTTGACATGCTTGAAAAACTGCGCCCTTCAACCTCCTAGAATCAACCGGCTTCAGCATGAAGTCTTGGGCCCTGTGTTTAAGAGCAAGAACAGGCATATCAACGTCTCCGTGTCCGGTCACAAAAATGATCGGAATCTCACGCCCAAGGATTTCTAACTTTTTTTGAAGCTGCAGCCCCGAGAGGCCCGGCATGCGCACATCCAAGACGGGTGGTTATTCTATGCTGTCGCGTAACACCAGGCGCATCTATCGGAACAAGAATTTCCGTTTCGCGGAACCACTTTTATATGTTCCGAGTATCAAGACAGACCAATTTTATGAAATGACTCTTCGTTCCAAGGAATAGGAAATGAAAATCAAAAATCCCGGATAAAAATTTTCTTGATAAAATCTCATTCGCTGAGGAAAACTCTGTTCCTCGGTAAGACGGCTACCGAATCCTGAAACATCGAGTATAAAAAAGGAATCATTCCTTCTCCTTTGTAAAAGATTTTGCTATCGACATAGCCCTAGCTACAGCTTGATCCATATCATAGTACTTATAGTCGCCTAATCTCCCTAAGAAAGTGACGTTTTTAATGCCTTCTGCTTCTTTTAAGTATTTTCCATAGAGACGTTTATTTTCTTCATTGATGATCGGGTAGTACCTTTCGTTCTTCCCTAAAATGAAAGGCTCATGGTATTCATACGACACAACAGTATTCTGTGAATGTGTATCCAAAAAATATTTGTATTCTCCGATTCTTGTGAAGTCATAATTATTGGGATAATTAACTACAGGGTTGGACTGGAAATAAGGTCTATTAAAAGTAAAAAAATCAAATCGCAAGCTGCGATAGGGTAGTTCTCCAAATTTGTAGTCGAAGAACTCATCGATGGCACCTGAAAAGAAACAGTGGTCACACCCATTCAGCATGCTTTTATCGAAGTCCGTATTTAAGCGCATTCTAATATTGGGATGATCTACCATCCTCTCAAACATTCGAGTATATCCTTCCAAAGGAATGCCTTGGTATTTTGCCTGGAAATATCGATTATCGCGGCCAACAAATACTGGGACCCTGCTGGTTACCAGTGGATCTAAATCTTCCGGTCGTACACCCCATTGTTTTTCGGTGTAGTGGAGGAAAATCTTTTCGTAAACATACTCAGCGAGGAACTGGAGATCCTGATTTTTGCTATCTCGAAGTTTAAGGATTGGGACATTTTTATTGAATTCAAATTCGGATAAAAGGGCCGTAATCATCCGCTCAGCCAATTGCTTTGGAAACAGCTGCTCGATGGAATTGAAGTTAAAAGGGATTGGGACTAGCTTACCGTCAACTAATGCTTTGACTTCATGTTGATATGGGTACCACTCTGTGAATTGAGAAAGGAATCTCCATACTTCGGTATCATTGGTGTGGAAGATGTGTGCGCCATAGGCGTGGATATCAATGGAGTTTTCGTCAAAATAGTCGAAACAGTTTCCGCCTATGTTGTTTCTTCTATCGATAATAGAAACTGAATGTCCAAGTTCTGCGAAAAATCTTCCCAGAGCTAAGTTTGAAATACCAGCGCCTACGAAAAGCAATGTCAATTTTCTCTCCTACCAGGTTTGGTCAAAAATTGGAATATCTGTTGAATAAAAGATCTTCAACTTTTTTGAACTATGAATGTCGATTCTACAAAGACGACGGAGTCTTTGTGTTGCTTTATAAACCCTTATTCCATGGCAACTTCTAGATTTTAAGAAAAACACTGGGGCTCTTTGGAAACTTAATTTTAGAGAGATCTGTTGTAATCCTGTTTTTGGAGGGGTGAATTATAACCAATTTCTTTTCTAAAGATATAGTTATTCCATCCGGAGCTAATCTTAATCCGATTTTCAAAAATAATTTCCGAAGAATATGTTGGCGATAGATGCCAGCATTATTAAGCATTCCGTATTTTTGACAAGCTCTTGATATCTGACTTTCCTATATCCGGACTGAACCTTAATTCGTTGGAAGGCTGTTTGATCTTGCATTGAACCGAGCAGAGTATCTTTTCATCAGCAACTCTCACAGCCGAGAGTTTTTCTTTTAGTTGTAACCATTCGCTGCCGTATAAGTTACGCGTTCTAGAACTGCACTTTCGCGGTTTTCTATTCCGAGATGTCCGGAATCCCCGATTACCTCACTGTTATCGGGGCTGCGTAATTCTTCTATCTGTGTAACTTCGTAAACATTAGCTGGAGTCGTTGCCACTGCGTGTATGATTCCGACGGCTCTATCCACACCAATGTGCGAAATGCTGCTTGTTTCCTTTCTTCGTCGACTACATTTCAGGAGCTGGCTTTTTGTCAGCATTTTTGGTAGAACTCGGCGCTTCAATAAAAGAACCGTCAACAATCGTGTTCTTGTTGAGGAGAAGCCCTTTATTGGTAAGTGGTTGCTTGAATGATAAAAATATCTTTTTGTCACAACCGTTTTTCCTCTAGCAGATGACGAAAACGCAGGATCGTAGTTTCATACGGATATTGTGAGTCCATCGTCAAACCAACAAAGCTACGGCAGGAGAAGGAGTCGTGATGCGCCTCCATACACGTAGGGTATGACAAGTTATATATAAACTGAAAAATGCAGATTATTAATTCCCATAGATAAGATTGAACGCTGCGTTTGCCTTTTACTTAAGTAACGTTCGATAACTCTTTCAAATTATGCAAAGGAATTAAAGTTTCCAGGAACTTTATTCTTCTTGCCAGCACTAACTCTAGAGAGGCTGCCGCGAATAAATCAGCGAATGAGGGAGCTTTAATCTTAATTGAGACACTTTTCTATATATTAAATATCCCATTTTTATATAAAGATTTGTTGAACTCAGAGATAGGTTCTGATTCCGCCAGTAACGCATCTACGACAGAAACGAATTAATAGCCCATTCTTGTTATACTGCTCAAAACAGTCTCTGACTTTTGGACAGAGTATTAAAAGCAACGATAAGAGCCCGAGAACCTGAGCAAATGACTAAGAAAAGCATTGCGGATCCCTGCGTGTCCGTGATTATTCCTGTTTATAACGCTAGTAACTACTTGGTCGCTTGTCTTTCAAGTGTTCTTGCCCAAACATTTCAAAGTTTTGAGGTTATCTGCATCAATGATGGTTCAACAGATCGGAGTTTGGAGATACTTCAGGATTTTAGAAAAAGGGACGCGCGAATACAAGTTTTATCAAGAAAACATGAAGGAGCATCCTCCGCCAGAAATGCGGGACTTGACGCGGCGCGGGGTGAATTTATTTTATTCTTAGATGCAGATGATGAAATTTTTTCGGATGCTCTGCAGTTGTTGATTGGGAGAATGTTTGATTCTGTTGACGCAGTTATTGGCGAAGCAACTGTTTCGTACGATGTACACAAAGAGTTAGAAGTCCAAGACGGACACTATTTTGCATTACATTATTCGGGAGAAGTTGAAGTTAATGACAGCGTTATCTATGATTTTCCTTTTACTTGTTGGGGGATCTTGTATCGGAGATCAATCATAGAGCGTGAAAAGTTAAGATTTCCTCCCTCGCTGCTATACGAGGATGCTTATTGGCATTGGGCGTATTTTTGGAGTTGCCGAAAAGTTTTTTTCTTGAATCAGCCTGTTTATCATTATTTTCGAAGAGAAAACAGCATAATGTCTTGCACCTATGAGAAAAAATTGGTGCAGGCATCTGATCATTTACGTGTGATAGCGGAACTGTATAATTTTTCACGATGCAAGAAGCTCTGCAAAGACAGCTCTCTGATGAGGTTATTGGAACATTATTTCTGGTTGGCGTTTCAATATGTTCCGGATTATGAAAAACCTTTCGTCTGTACGTTAACAGCTAGAATTTTAAAAACCAATCAAATTCAAGTAGAAAATAATGAGCTGTTTCAGAGAATTTTAAGTGGGAGAATAGAAAAACTGTTTGGGGCCAAAGACTATTCTGTAGAGTACATACGTTTTCTCCGATTTATAAACTTTCTAAATAAGATTTTTCCTCCGCAGAGCCGGAGAAGGGCTCTATCCATCAAAGCAATGCGTGCAGGGTACAGAATACTCAAAAAAAGTTGAGAGAAGAATGGGATTTCATTACAAGAGCGGACCGATTACTTATTTTGAAGCCTTTGCTGCATCATCGAAGGAATTGTGTAAGGTCCTTCGTGATTACCCTTTGATCCTTGCATTTGGCTGGTTGGATATTAAAAAAAAATATAATCGTTCAGTGCTCGGTCCATTTTGGATCACGCTTTATATGGGAATTGTGATTGCCACGCTAGGAGTAATTTTTGGACAGGTTCTTCATCTTCCGCTTAGAGAATATCTGCCTTTTCTTACCTTAGGATATATTATTTGGGGGTTTATCGCTTCTGTCCTTAAGGAAAGTTGCAGTGTATTTGTCGCTTCCGAAGGCATTATTAAACAACTCTCTCTTTCGCCTTTTTTCTATTTGTTGAGGCTGTTTTGGAGAAACCTTGTTATATTTTTTCATAATTTACTGATTTTTCCTTTAGTCTGTGTGGTAGTTTCCTGCCCAATCGAAATTTCCTCCCTGCTTGTAATTCCCGGATTTATCATCCTTTGTGCTAATCTTTTTTGGCTTTCAATTGTTATATCTTTCTTGTGTGCAAGGTATAGGGATTGCAAGCAAATAGTAGATGCTTTTGTGCTCATCCTCTTTTATGTTTCTCCCGTAATTTGGATGCCTACTGCCTTATCGCCCAAAAGTTCTGTATTCATTTTGGCTCCTAATCCTGCTTACCATTTAATTAGCATCGTCAGATCTCCTCTGTTAGGAATGTATCCTTCGCTTGCGAGTTGGTTGATAAGTTTGGTAATGGGCTGTCTGGGAATGGTATTAGCACTTTGCGTATTCGGAAAATATCGTAGATTCCTTTCTTATTGGTTATAAAAATGGTTTCTGTCAATATCAATCGTGTGACATTAACGTTTCCATTGTATGCACTAGAACATAGATCTTTAAAGCGCCGTTTGTTAAGCCTAGTGACGTTTGGGATGGTGGATTCTGGTTCAAAGACCCAGCGAGAAAACATTGCACTGAGAAATATAACATTGAAGATTCAAGAAGGAGAAAGAGTCGGACTAATAGGGGCAAATGGTGCAGGGAAATCGACTTTGCTGCGTTTAATCGCAGGAATTTATTATCCGAGTGAAGGAGAAATTAAAGTCGAAGGATCGATCGGTTCAATGTTAAATATTTCTTTAGGAACTGACGGAGAAGCCACAGGCTGGGACAATCTTTATTTGAGAAGCCTCTTATTTGGGATAAATAGAAAAACAATTGAGGAAAATCTTCCAAAACTGGCGGAGCTCACAGCTTTAGGTCCTTTTCTTAATTATCCGATGAAAACATATTCGAGTGGGATGAAAATGCGGATCGCGTTTGCAGCTTCGACGCAATCAGTAAGTAATGTAATGTTATTGGATGAATGGTTATCAGTTGGAGATAAATATTTTAAGAAAAAGGCTGAAGAAAGACTATTGATGTTAATAAAAGAGGCAAAAATACTGGTGATTGCTAGCCATTCTCGAAGACTTATCGAGAGGCTTTGTAATAGAGTCATTGTTTTGGAAGCCGGTAACATTGTGATGGACACTGATGTTAAAACGGGTTGTGACTATTATTTCGGGATGAAAGAAATTGAAAAATAACACTTTCATCATTCTTAAAAAAAAGCTCGCTCCGTATAGGGGCCTCATCGTGCCATTGCTTGAACATTACGTCAGTCTGAGTTTGAAGTGGTACCAGTTGAGAGCTTATTTTGTGAGTGCATTCCTAAAGAAAAAAAACGCAAACACCTCCTACGCTGTAGTTTCAGCCTGCTTCAATGTTGAAGAGTACATCGATTGTTTTATAAAGTCTTTGCTTTGCCAGACATTAGACTTTAAAAATAACATCCAAGTAGTTTTGGTAGATGATGGATCAACCGATAGTACATGGGAAAAACTTCTCTACTGGCAAAGAAAATACCCTAAAAATATTCTCACACTCCATAAACAGAATGGAGGTCAAGGTAGTGCTAGAAATTTTGGCTTACCTTATGTTCAAGCAGAATGGGTTACGTTTGCAGATCCCGACGATTTCTATGACCCTTTCGCTTTTGAAGAGGTTGATAAGATCATAGGAAAATACCAAAAGGAGAATCTTTCGTTTGTTAGTTTAAATTACATCCCATTCTATGAAAATCAAAAGGGTTTCGTTGAAGACCATCCGCTAAGTTTTAGATTTAATAATGAAAGAACCATAAAGAGGGTGAAATTTTTAAAAAGCTTTATTCAACTTTCTTCTAATTCTCTGTTTATCAAAAAGGCGATTCTTGGAAAGAATATTTTTCCGACGTCAGTTAGACCAACTTTTGAAGATGCTTTCTTTGTTAATTATCTATTTTTGGAGAATATGGAACAGAGGATTTGCTTTTCAAAGAAAGCTCGTTATTACTTCAGGAAGAGAAAAAATTGTTCTAGTACTCTAGATTTATGCTGGACAGACAAACGGCAATTTGATGATGTCTTAAAGTTTGGCGTTTTAGAGCTTCTGAGGCGAAGTGAACTTAAGTTGGGGCGGGTGCCGGTTTTTATTCAAAACGTAGTCATTTACCATATTCAATGGTACTTTCGACAATTAAAGAACAGAGAAGATCGAATTTTTTTCCTCTCTGAAAGAGAACGTAAAAATTTTATTTATCTTCTAAAAAAATGTTTTAGCTATATTGATCCCAACATTTTTTTTGAATTTACTTGTCCTGGCCTAGGAAAAGTAGTCTTAACAGAAATATCTTTATTTTTGCTGGATTCATCTAAGAATACTTCGGTTGGACTTATAGCTTATGCCGATATTTTCGCACATCAAAAAGAAATACGCCTGATGTTGCTAGTGAAGGAAGAGACCGACGCTATCAGGTTCTACTTAGGGGGAAGAGAGGTTAATCCTATCTCCGTCGGGTACGCAAAAAACACTTTTTGTGGAGCATCATTATCATATTGGTGCATTGTCTGGCTGGCTTTGGCCGATCAACAAAACAAAATGTTATCGGTTACTGTCAATGGACAAATTTGCCCAATTTTGATAGAGAATAATTATGTCAGGGAGGTGGAACTTCCTGCAGCTATGACTTCTTTTAGTCTGGATCAAAATCATAATGCTAAGAAAAATTCGAAATACGCTAATTGCTGGCTGATTTCAGATAGAGACTGTCAAGCAGATGACAATGGAGAGCATTTCTATCGTTATTTGAAAAATAATGGTTTTGGAGTTAATGCTTGGTTTCTATTAAACAAAAAATCCCATGATTGGAGAAGACTTGAAGAAGAAGGTTTTAAATTGATCGCTTATGGCAGCAGAGAGCATAAAAACGCATTGAAGACTTGCTCCCTTCTAATTTCTTCGCATGCTGATGAATATGTGATTAATGCATTTGGAGATAAGACTAACCGAAGAGTGCCGTTTATTTTTCTTCAGCATGGAGTAATTAAGGATGACTTATCACAATGGCTCAATCCTAAAAAAATAAGGTTGATGGTGACATCAACGACAGAAGAGCGAAAATCTATCATTCACCCTCATAGTAAATATCAATATACAGAAAGAGAGGTGGTTTTAACTGGTTTGCCTCGGTATGATGCACTTATCAGAAAAAGATCTCCTGAAAAAATCATACTAGTAATGCCAACTTGGAGGAATTCCTTAGTTGGAAACTTATTAAAAGGAACGGCCCGAAGCCATAATCAAACATTTATGGATTCAGAGTATGCACGAAAATGGGGCCGTTTCCTAACCTCTCAAAATTTATTTAAATTATTGCAAGTAAACGATTATCGTTTGCTGTTTTTCCCTCACGCTTATATTCAGCAATACATTAAGAATTTCAACTTGCCCAAACACATCGAAATTTGCACACATCGAACACACCGTTTTCAAGAAGTGATTGGTTCAGCTGCAATAATGATTACGGATTATTCTAGTGTTGCTTTCGATATGGCATATTTAGAAAAAGAAGTGATTTACTACCAGTTTGATAAGGGAGAAATATTTAAAAATAATGTTCATACTTATCAAAAAGGTTACTTTGAATACTCCCGGGATGGTTTTGGACCGGTAATAGAAACGCAAGATGAATTATTGAGCTATATAGATCTATCACTAAAGCGAAACTGTCGTCCGGAAGAAAAATATTTGGAGCGAATGCAACGTGTTTTTCCGTTTAAAGATGGTAAATGTTGTGAAAGGATCTATAACGTTTTGAAGAAACTTTAATTATTCATAGGGGGGGGTGCTTCACTTATTTTGGAATTAACATGCTGCTTTCGCCATAAAAGTTTAATATCACTTGCTTTGAAATCATAGTACTTTATTTTCGGGTTAACGTTAGCCTTGTCGTGGCTTTCTTAGCATCCTTCAGAACTTTCTTAAAGTAAAATCAACTCTCTTCTAACCATTAGAAAATCCCTCCCGATGTGTGAAACGACCTCATCTCTGGATATCTCTGTTGTAATTCCAGTTCATAACGTTGCTGACTACTTAGAAGAATGTTTAAGCAGTCTTCACTGTCAGACACTACAATCCGCGGAATTTATCGTTATAAATGACGGAAGTACAGATGGTTGTGCTCAGATATGCGATAAATATTCTAAATTAGATGCGCGGTTTAAGGTTGTCCATCAAGACTCTAGAGGAACTTTAGTTGCGCGAAAGCGAGCTTTCGCAATGTCGAAAGGTAAATGGTGTATTTGTGTAGATGGTGATGACAAGCTTCCTTTTAATAGAGTTCTGGAAATTGAAGTTGCTTTAGCTAATAAGATTGATGTTGATATATTGCGTTTTGATATGGACGCAATTTCTGAAAAAGGAGAGAAAGTACAAAAAGAGCTCAGCTTCAAGAATGAATGGATTGGTACGGTCTATTCCCCGTATGAAATCATAAAAAAAATTTTTGAGAAAGGCGAAATTTGCTGGGGAATGGCCAATAAAATCTACAGATCCTCGGTGGTAAAAAAAGCGATACAAGATTTAGAAGAGCCTTTTTTAATTTGCGGGACAGATACCTATCAATTTTTTTTAATTTGCTTTTACTCTAGTACTTTTGAATCAATAAAGACGGAGCCGCTGTATTTGTATCGTCTTGGAACGGGAATTTCAAATGGAGAGCCAAGTGCTAAAAAATTTTGTTCTCAAGCTAAGGTGTTAACTATCCCAAATTTTCTTGAGAACTTTCTCCAAAAAAAAGGAGAAGAAGAAAAGTACAAGGCTCTTCTTTCTAAGTTGAAAACCAGGCTTCTAAGATGGACCCTCGCCAAATTCCATGATTTGCCCTTAAACAATGATGTTGATGTTTTTACAAGCTTATTTGTGAATCCAAACATTAAATTAGAAGTTTTACAAGAGTTAGAGAAATTATATTTTAGAGATCCAGCCCGTTTGGCTCGCAAAATAGAAAACTCGATCTTAATTCAACCATGTAAGAGGAAAATAAAGAGAATTGGGATTTTTTATTCTCTTTTGTATGCCGAAGACGGTGAACACGTTCTTTCAAACCAAGTATCCCTCCTATTAGCTCAGGGATTCGAATTATTTGTTTTGGTTGAAGAAGTTTATTCAAATTGCTACTTTCTACCAAAGACTGTGCGCGTTCTTTCTATTCCTCGAGAAAGCGGCCTAGAAAGAAATAAAATTCTCGAGAAAGCTCTGGACGAACACAATATAGATTTGGTAATTTACCACGATTCCAGCTCTCCCAAACTGCTCTTTGATTTGTTAACTGTCAAGCTTGCAGGAAAGTATTTTGTTATTTACAGACACGAACTTACAACTCAGTTTCTTTTATGGAAGAGCACTGTTTTCACCCAATTTGTTTATACGCACAAACTAGCAGATGCTCTCATTGTTTTGAACTCAATGGAGCAGTTTTATTATCGTTCTTATGGTGTTCCGGCTCTTTATATTCCTAATCCCATAATTCCTGTAGTTACACATGCTACAAATTTGGATAATCCTCGAATGGATCTTTGTAGACAGGAAAATGTTAATAGGACAAAACACATAGTTTGGATAGGTAGGCTTGAGAACACTCAAAAAAACTATAAAGAAGCCCTTGAAATTTTTCGGTCTATTTGCAAGTCCGAATCTAATGTGATTTGCCACGTTGTTGGGGTGGGCAAACAGAAAGAAGATGAAAAATTTATAAAAGATTTTATTTTTCACTACGAACTAGGCCATAAGATTATTTATGAAGCATGCTCGTTTAATGCTGAGAAATTTTTCAAGATTGCCGATATTCAACTCATTACCTCTACTTTTGAGTGCTTTCCGATGTCGTTGGTGGAAGGGAAGTTGCATGGGATACCAGCTGTTCTGTATGAAATGCCTTACCTTGAGTTGCTCAAAAATAAAAAAGGATATATTGCTGTCCCAAGACACGATATTGCAAAAGCCTCTGCTGCAATATGCGAACTCCTGAGGAATGAGACCAAAAGACATAAATTGGGCCTTGACTCGAGATCTTCTATAGATGAATATGTTGGTTCTAATCTGACCCACACAGAGAGTTGGCAACAGTTGATTTCTCATTTAGAAGAAACGCAAACTCGTTGTGCTATTGCACCCAATCAGGATTTTATTAATTTTGCTGAGGTTGTCTTTTCTTTTTGTCAAGAGGGATTTAAGCGAACCACGGAGACTTCCAAAAAACAATCAGAAATCAGCAGGAGGGCAGATTACGAGCAAAAGAAGATTGACCGTTATGACGTATGCAGAAATTTTATTCTCAGATTTTGCCCTGCTCACACCTTGAGATATCGTGTTAGTAAATTTTTAGCTCGAGCAATTTACCGCACCATAAAAAATTGGAGTTAAGGTTTCAAGTCCCAACCAAATTCACGTTTAGAAGCTTCTACAATAACCACAATGATAAAAGGAGCTTGTCTATAATGGACAAAGAACAAATTGATGCTGTGCGCAATTTTCTAATCTGCTTTACTAGTATAGGAACAGATTCAAAACGTTGACCTTTCTTCAATAATGGCTGAAATTAGATATTCTTTTTCCAAGATAAACTCCCATCCCCACCGTTAGCTACGCTTATTGATCTTCTATTTTCGGAAATATTTTCCAACAGCGACAATGAGCGGTTAAAAACTAGGGATTTTTTGATATCGCTTGTCCGTCATAAACTCTGTAGAAAAAGTGTGGAAGATATGTTACAGAATTCTCTAATCTTATTAACTTATTTTTGTGTACGTAGGTAATTATGTTTAAAGGGAAAACTTTATTGATATCTGGAGGGACAGGTTCATTTGGTAATGCAGTCGTTAGTCATTTTTTAAATAGCGGGTTAGAAGAAATCCGAATTTTCTCTAGAGACGAGAAAAAACAAGATGACATGCGTAGGTACTATAACAACGAAAAGCTCAAATTTTATATTGGTGACGTTCGCGATTATCAAAGTGTAAGAAATGCTCTACATGGCGTGGATTTTGTCTTTCATGCAGCTGCCTTAAAGCAAGTTCCATCATGCGAGCTATTTCCAATGGAAGCAATTAAGACAAATGCATTGGGAACCAATAACGTTCTAATTGCAGCAATCGATGAAGGGGTAAAGAAAGTTGTATGTCTTTCTACGGATAAAGCAGCTTATCCCATAAATGCAATGGGTATATCCAAGGCAATGATGGAAAAAATTATGGGTGCAGTGGCACGAAATACCACCCCTGAAAAAACAACTATTAGTTGTACTCGGTTCGGGAATGTGATAGCTTCCAGAGGATCAGTAATCCCATTATTTGTAGATCAAATAAAAGAAGGAATGCAATTGACAGTGACCAATCCTAACATGACTAGATTTTTGATGAATTGGGATGAGGCTGTCAAGCTAGTTTTGTGTGCTTTTAAGGATGCTCATCAAGGAGACTTGTTTGTTCAAAAGACCCCAGCTGCCACAATCAGTGATCTTGCACAAGCAGTTTCCGAACTCTTTAACTATTCAAAACCAATCAAGATCACAGGGACTAGAAACGGCGAAAAACTATATGAGACTCTTCTAACAAAAGAAGAAAAAAACAAGGCAATAGACCTTGGTAACTATTTCAGAGTACCTATAGATAAAAAATCTCGGAATTACGATCATTATTCTTTGGACGGTACTCAAGATTTCGAGACGATTGAGGCTTACACCTCTCAAAATACTGAACGACTTGATGTAGATGCTATAAAACAAAAACTACTTTCTGTACCTTTTATCAGGAAAGAATTGGGTTTGGAAAATGATATTCTTAATCCTTGGTTGAACATGGAGAGCTAGCTACTCAATAGCAGGCACGGATTATGTTTTCCCATATTGTGAGAGAAACCAATTGTATGCATCTTATCGCCAGTTTTTAATACGTGCCTAGTAGCAGTAAGCTAAGCCCGATCAGTGAAGGTTTACCGGTCGGGCTCTTTAACAATGGGGAACTTGAGGTTTTCATTTAAAGATGCGGGATTCAGATTAAAACCTTCTGTCAATTTCTCAGGAAGATATGATTATCTGAATCTTGCTCGGAGCTTTTTCCAGTACCGATAGAGAAGGAAGTTTTTGTTGGCCTGTTTCTTTCCATTTGAGCTGCAGTCTTTTCTCCTACATATCTTCGTAAAGGGCCTGTCTGTATTCAGTTAGAAATTCCGACGTGTTTTCAATACTGCTTGCCGAGAGTGTGGCGTTCACATAGAGCCTGATGCGCGACACATTCATGAAGTCAGAAGAATGCTTGAATAGGGAGTCCTTTCGCAATACAGTTACAGTCCTGACGGCTCTTTCCATTTTGTTGGGGCAGGGCGGGATAGCAGAATCCGATAGGAATGTTCTGAGTTTTAAATAGTAAACTCAGACCTTAGCGTTCTAATGATCCTTTGCTTTGACCCAACGAGCATCCTTCTTCTGAAGTATCTCGTCTTTTAACTCCATCATTAGTTCATCGAGCCATTCCATAAGCAGCATTTGCTCAGACATTGATTCCTTGATCAAGAGATTGCCATTTTCCATAAGATTTCTCAATTGGAAGACACAAACAAGCGGAGATACGAAACGAGACCGATTGTTCTTTACCTAATTGGGGATAAAGCCGCAGAATCAACTAAAGATCAGCTACTAGAATTCTGATATGACCTTTAGTCAACGATAATGTTCTCGTGCCTTTACAGCAAAGCCGAAAGGATGAGGAAATCGAAAATTCACAAGATTGAAGATGGCAGGTTAAACCGGCAATAAAAAAATGATTACGGCGCTCCTTGGATTTTTTTGAAATTAATGTAGAAAAATTCTCAAATTTCCGTTGGTTTTTC
>ERZ838118.3276-NODE-3276-length-15772-cov-7.417891_pt1 | contig 15772 bp, 9 predicted proteins | sample MGYA00519863_ERZ838118 | MGnify/ENA primary metagenome ERZ838118 (study PRJEB31850, sample SAMEA3708827) | human gut metagenome | biome: human gut; feature: human-associated habitat; material: faeces | place: China | collected 2014 ...
CTAAAAAGGGCGAACCACGCGTATTGCCCATCTATCAAAGTACAACTTTCAAATATGATACCAGCGAACAAATGGCCCGCCTTTTCGATTTGGAAGATAGCGGTTACTTTTATACACGACTGCAGAATCCGACAAATGACGCTGTTGCCGCCAAGATTGCCGCTCTCGAAGGTGGTGTAGCCGCCATGTTGACTTCCAGTGGTCAGGCAGCCAACTTTTACGCCATTTTCAATATTTGCCAGGCCGGAGATCATTTTGTTTGTTCTTCCGCTATTTACGGCGGTACTTTCAACCTGTTCGGCGTGACAATGAAAAAACTGGGCATAGACGTTACTTTCGTCAATCCGGACGCCAGCGAAGAAGAGATTTCCGCAGCCTTCCAGCCCAATACAAAAGCATTGTTCGGTGAAACCATTTCCAATCCTTCTCTCGAAGTGCTGGATATTGAGAAATTCGCCCGTATCGCTCACAGTCACGGAGTACCTTTGATTGTGGACAATACTTTCCCTACCCCCATCAACTGTCGCCCGTTCGAATGGGGTGCCGACATCGTTGTTCACTCCACAACCAAATATATGGACGGACACGCTACCAGCGTAGGCGGTTGTGTAGTTGACAGCGGTAACTTCGACTGGGACGCTCATGCAGATAAATTTCCGGGTCTTTGTACCCCTGACGAATCCTACCACGGACTGACTTATACCAAAGCATTTGGCAAAGGCGCTTATATCACCAAAGCTACCGCACAACTGATGCGTGACTTGGGTAGCATCCAAAGCCCGCAAAATTCATTCTTATTGAATCTGGGACTCGAAACACTGCACCTCCGTATGCCACAGCATTGCCGCAATGCGCAGAAAATAGCCGAATACCTTTCCAAGAACGAGAAAGTGGCTTGGGTCAATTACTGTGGCCTGCCGGATAACAAATATTACGCTTTGGCACAAAAATATATGCCGAACGGTTCTTGTGGAGTAATCTCCTTCGGCCTGAAAGGGGGACGCGATGTTTCCATCAAGTTTATGGATTCACTGGAATTCATTGCTATCGTCACTCACGTTGCCGATGCACGTAGTTGCGTGCTCCATCCTGCAAGCCACACACATCGTCAGTTGTCGGACGAGCAGTTGATGGAAGCAGGTGTACGGCCTGACCTAATTCGTCTGTCCGTAGGAATCGAAAATGCAGATGATATCATCGCGGATATTGAACAGGCATTGAACGCATAAACATACCTAACAACCTAAAAAAGAGTGGGTGTCAGAATTAAAACCAGCAATTGCCGGCTTTAATTATTCTGACACCTGCTCTTTTTTGTTACATCAGTCGTAGTATCTGTTACATATTTGTTCCTCCATATCCCTCTTCTTTTTTACCTTTGTCACCAGTCAACTAATAAATAACACTTTGAATAAAGACATGAGAAACATTGTAAAGAAAACCACTCTGGTAAGTAGTTTAGTCCTCGCACTATCAGCAAACTCCATGTATGCCCAATCTTTCGAATGGATCAGCAGTACGGAAGGTAACACCTGGCAAAAATCGAAAGCCAAGCTACAAACGAATGCCGCACAAACTCCCATATTGGATGTCAACGGTTCGGAAGAAGGGACTGTTTTCAAAGCTTGGGGAACTTGCTTCAACGAATTAGGATGGGATGCACTCAATATACTTCCCCGTAAGGAACAGGAAACGATTCTTCACAAACTCTTCTCTCCCGAAGGAGAGTTGAGGTTCACAATGGGACGCTTTTCCATGAATGCCAACGACTATGCACGCGACTGGTACAGCTGTGACGAAGTGCCCGGTGATTTCCAATTAAAATACTTCAATATCAACCGTGACAAAACAACTTTGATTCCTTTTATCAAAGCCGCCCAACAGTATAATCCCAATATGACTTTCTGGATGTCCCCATGGTCGCCCCCTTCATGGATGAAAATCAATCATTACTATTCGGTACGCAGTGACCGTAATCAAAATCAAATGTCTCCCTTGTCGGACGTAGCCCTCTTTGAAGGCAGTAAAGAGAAAAACACGAAGGTTTTCCCGCAACAGCTAGCCGTGAATGATTATTTTATCCAAGACCCACGTTACCTGCAAACCTACGCCAATTACTTTTGCAAATTCATCGATGCTTACAAGCAACAAGGCATTGCCATTTCAATGGTGATGTTCCAAAATGAATCATGGAGCTACACCAACTATCCGGGTTGTGCATGGACGGCAGAAGGTATCATCCGTTTCAACACAGAATATCTCGCTCCTACCCTAAAGAAACAACATCCGGAAATTAAATTATACTTAGGAACAATCAACACCAACCGCTACGATGTTATCGATCAGGTCCTTTCTGATCCACGTATGCCGGAAACGATACAAGGCGTCGGTTTCCAATGGGAAGGCGGACAGATCTTACCGAAACTCCGTGCCAAATATCCGCAATATAAATATGTACAAACAGAAAGTGAATGCGGATGGGGCTCTTTCGATTGGAAAGCAGCCGAGCATACCTTCGGATTGATGAATCACTATCTGGGTAATGGTTGCGAAGAATATACTTTTTGGAACGCTATATTGTATGATGGTGGTTTCAGCGGATGGGGATGGAAACAAAACGCGTTAATCCATGTAGATTCAAAAGCAGGAACGGCAACCTATACTCCTGAGTATTATGCAGTACAACATTACAGCCATTACATAACGCCCGGTTCAAAAATCTTAGCTTATAAAACCGGCAAAGAAGACAAAACTCCGGTACTGGTCGTTATGACTCCTCAAAAAAAACAAGTGGTTATAGCCGGAAACTTCAACGAAGAAGCGAAAGATATAACCGTTAAATTAGGAAACCGCTATTTAAATATCACTTTACAACCTCATTCTCTGAATACTTTCGTAGAAAAATAGAAAAAGAGAATAAAAAAATACTCACTGCAATGAGATTCCCTCTCATCACAGTGAGTATACTTAAGAATTTAGAATAACAACCTCCTTACATCCGGCCTCCTCCCAACGCCTGATACAAAGTAATCATACCTTGGATTTCGGTAAAGCGATTGGCTACTTGAGACAATTGTGCATTAAGCAACGTTTGTTGTGCAGTCAATACCTCCAGATAAGTGGTGTTGCCATGCTTCATCAAAAGACTTGTGCTCTTCGCAGCCGTCTGTAAGGAAGCTACTTGCTTATCATAGAAAGCAGCCTTCTCACGGGCCGTCTGATACTGTACCAATGCTTCGTTCACCTCCACGCCCGCATTCAGTAAAGTCTGTTCAAAACTAAGGCGTGCTTCTTCCTGTTGCGCTTTCGCAATCTTGAGTTGTGCGATATTCAGTCCTTTATTAAACAAAGGCTGAGTTAGGGATGCTAAAGCAGAAGCAAGGAATTGTCCCGGATTGATAATCATGCTACCGGCACTGTTTGTCCACCCGGCACTACCACTCAAAGTGATGGAGGGATAGAAAGCAGCACGAGCTGCATTCGTTGTGTAGAAAGCCTGAGCCAATGAAAATTCCGCACTACGAACATCGGGGCGATTGGCAAGCATTTGCAAAGGAACACCTACTGAGAAGTTCTCCGGCAACTGCTGATTTCCCAGTTTTCCACGCTGAATCTCGTGAGGAGTTTCCGCCAATAACAACGCCAACGAGTTCTCAGCTTGATTGATCTGCTCCTTCAGATCAAGCACAGTCGTACATATATTATAATAGGTAGCCTCTGTCTGCGCCAACCCGGCTTCAGTCACCATACCGGCATTTTTCATGGCACGGGTAGTCCTCACACTTTCCTTCCAAGCCGCTTCGGTAGCAACAGCAATCTCATATTGCGAATCAAGCATTAGCAATGTATAATAGGCATTTGCCATAGCAGCCACCAATTGTGTTTTCACGGCCTGCTCATACTCCTTACTCTGTTCGTAGGCAGCTTTCGCACGCCGTTTGGCTGTCGTTACCTTTCCAAAGATATCCAACTCCCACGAAGCCGTGACAGGCAGAGAATAGGTCTGTGTGGCTTTCGCACGGTCTAAACTGCTGACAGCCCCTTCGGGTGCCAAAAACAGGGAAGGCAGATAAGACAATTTGGACGTCAAGAGTGAGGCTTCCGCTTCTTTCACACGCAGATGAGCCGTCTGCATATCTGTATTCCGCACCAAAGCCGAATCGATCAAAGTCTGCAAATACGGGTCGGTAAAAACCTCCCTCCACGAGAGGTTACCGAAGTTTGCCGTATCGGCGGCAGCGACTGGCTCACTACCATAAAGTCCCTCCGGAACTTCCGACACCGGTTTGTATTTATTGTAAATACCGCAACTGCTCAGTACCAGTGTTGCTGCGGATAATATGATGATTTTTCTCATACTTTACTTTTCTATTTGAGTTATTTATCTTCGTTAAACACACTGCGTTCCGCCAAGCTTCTTTCCTTCTCCAATTCTACTTGTTGATCCGCCTCCTCATGCATCGGCTTACGGATTTTCTCCTGCAAGAACTCAAATGCAATGTAAAATACCGGGACTACAAACAATAATGCCAATGTACCCACAGCCATACCTCCTACGACACCTGTACCCAATGATGAATTACCGTTAGCACCTGCACCGGAGGAGAACATCAACGGCAACATACCGAAAATCATCGTAAGAACTGTCATCAAGATAGGTCGCAAACGAGCTTGCGCCGCACTGTAGGCTGACTCGATAATTCCCATCCCTTTACGACGCCGTTCGATTGCGTACTCTGTAATCAGAATAGCCGTCTTCGCCAACAAACCGATCAACATAATCACACCCGTCTGGAGATAAATATTGTTCTCCAAACCGAAAATCTTGGCAAAGAGGAAAGATCCCATCAAGCCGAACGGTACGGAAAAGATAACGGCAAACGGTATCAGGAAGCTTTCATACAAACAAGCCAGAATAAGGAAGATCAAAACAATGCAAATACCATACACAAAAAGCGTTTTTGCACCGCCACTGCTGGCCTCTTCACGCGCCATTCCTCCATACTCGTATCCGTATCCCATAGGCAAGGTCTGTTCGGCAACCTCATTAATGGCTTTCTGAACCTCACCGGATGAGTATCCGGCAGCCGGATTCACGTTGGCTGTAATACTGCTATACAGGTTGAAGCGATTGGCAACTTCCGCTCCCATTACCTTCTTGATCGTCACAAACTGGCTGACAGGAGCCATTTCGGTACCATTACGGACATACATATTCTTGAGTGCGTGCTCATCCAAGCGATACTCCGGTGAAGCCTGCATCATAACACGATATACCTTACCGAACTGGTTATAGTTGGATATGTAAGCACCACCACAGTAACTACCCAGTGCATCCAATATCGTAGAGGGCGAAATACCTGCCCGCTTACACTTCGCCGGATCTACTTCTACCGACAGTTGGGGGAAGTTCATGGCGTAGGAAGTATATGCCATTGCCACTTCCGGACGCTGGTTCAACGCACCGAGGAACTTCATCGCATTGTTATAGAATGTAGTCATATCCCCACCAGTCTTATCCTGAAGGTTCAGCTCGATAGAGTTACCCATACCGTAGCCCGGAATCATACCCGGCTGGAAGCAGAAAATCTGTGCTTCTTTAATCATATAGAATTGTCCGTTCAGGCGTGTCATCACCGCATCAGCTGTGTGTTCGCTGCCCTTACGTTCGCTCCAGTCCTTCAGACGGATAATAACCGTACCGTACGAAACACCCTGTCCGGCAATCAGTCCGTAGCCGGCGACAGTAGTATATTGTTTTACCTCCGGAGTGCTCTTTATCACAGCTTCTACTTTATCGATTACTTTGTTGGTCTCTTCCAGTGTACTACCCGGTGCCACACTGACATTCACCATCATAACTCCCTGATCTTCCTGAGGAACCAGACCGGTTTTGGTTGTCGACATCAGATAAACGAGCAAAGCTATACAGCAAACCAAAGAAGTCCACACCATCCAACGGTGGTGGATAAAGAACATCACTCCTTTCTTATATTTACCCAGCATAGCATTGTAAGAAGCATTATAAGCGGCACGCACACGTCCGTTGATACTTTTCGCACTCTTAGTGCCCGAAGCCGGACGCATCATCATAGCGCACAATGCCGGACAAAGAGTCAAGGCGCAAATACAGGACAAGCCAACGGAAGTTGCCATAGTGATACCGAACTGCGTATAGAAGATACCGGAAGTACCGCCCATAAAAGTGACAGGGATAAATACCGCCATAAATACACACGTACAAGAGATTACCGCCATCGTCACATCACTTAACGCATCTTTGGTGGCAAGATAAGGAGATGTGTAGCCGGAATCAAACTTTGCCTGCACTGCCTCTACCACTACAATAGCGTCATCAACTACCGTACCGATGGCAAGCACCAGAGCGAAAAGCGTAAGAATGTTGATACTGAATCCGGCTGCCGTCAGACAGGCGAACGTACCGACCAAAGAGACAATGATGGAAATAGACGGTATCAGCGTACTCTTGAAATCCTGCAAGAAGAAGTAAACCACAAGGATAACCAAAATAATAGCGATGACCAATGTCTCCACCACATTGTGAATAGAAGCGAACAGGAAGTCGTTAGAACTCATCATCGAAAGAAATTCCGTACCCGTAGGCAGGTCTTTCGACATTTCATTCAGTTTGTCCGTTATGGCTTCGTTTACCGAAGTAGCATTTGCTCCCGCCACCTGGAAGGCCATAAACGTCACGCCCGGATGTCCGTTTGTCTTACCATGAAAGCTGTAAGACAACGCCCCCAATTCCACCTCGGCCACATCTTTCAAGCGAAGTGTAGAACCATCATCCTCTGCACGCAACACAGTGTTCTGAAATTCTTCCACACTCTTCAGACGACCGCGATATTTCATAGTGAACTGGAAAACATTTTTAGAATCCGCACCTAAAGAACCGGTAGGAGCCTCAAGGTTCTGCTCACCCAGTATTGCCGTCACATCCGACGGAACCAATCCGTATTGTGCCATCAATTCCGGTTTCAGCCAGATACGCATACTATAAGTATCTCCCAACTCCATCACGTCACCGACTCCCTCTATACGTTTAATTTCCGGAATAACGTTAATATCCAGATAATTGGCAAGGAAAGTTTCATCGTAACGGTCGTCCGTACTTACCAATGAATTAATCTGCAAGAAGCTGGTCTGCCGTTTACTCGTCGTTACACCGATCTTGGTAACTTCGGCAGGCAACAGCCCTTGAGCCTTCGATACACGGTTTTGCACGTTGACCGCAGCCATATCCGGATCTGTCCCCTGCTTGAAATAGACTTGGATAGTGGCAGTACCGGAATTGGTCGCATTAGAAGTGATATACATCATATTTTCAACACCATTGATACTCTCCTCCAATGGCATAATCACACTATTCATCACCGCATCAGCGTCTGCCCCCGTATAAGTGGCGGACACCATCACCGTAGGCGGTGCTATATCGGGATATTGCTCCACCGGCAAGGTGAACAGCGAAATAAATCCGACAATCAGAATCAACACGGAAATGGACATAGCCATCACCGGTCGCTTTATAAATACATTTCCTTTCATTTTTTGTATCTTACAGCTTTATTTTACTTGCGTTCCCTCTCTAAGCAGTCCGGCGCCTTGTGACACAATCTCGTCCCCGACTTTCAGCCCGTCCAGAACAATATACTCGCGTCCGTCATTGATGGCAGCTACAGTAATCAACGTTGAAGTCGCTTTTCCGTCCACAACTTTATATACGGAAATCTTATCCTGCATTGCCACCGTAGCTTCCTGAGGAATAACAATAACACCTTTGTAGGAATTGGGAACCAGGACACTGCCCGAAGCGCCACTATGCAAAATACCCGAAGCATTAGGGAACACCGCACGGACACCTACCGTTCCTGTCTGACGGTTGATCACACCGCTGATAGACTCCACACGTCCTTTCTCGCCATACACCGAACCGTCAATCAGTTTTAATTCTACTTCCGGCATATTCTTCAATGCTTCGTCCATGTTTTTATACTGATTAATCAAAGAAAGCAATTCATTTTCGGTCAGAGAAAAGTAAACGTACATATCCGAATTGTCGGAAACCGTAGTCAAAGCCTGTGGAATGCTCGGTCCTACCAATGCTCCGACACGGTAAGGCAACATAGCTATCACACCATCGCTGGGACTCTTCACTACCGTATATGAAAGGTTATTGCGGGCGTTCACTTCCTGTGCTTTCGCCTGTGCCAGCTGTGCTTTGGCTGCCAGAAGAGAATTCTTTGCCGTGCTCAGATCAAATGCGGAAACCACATTCTCCTTATACAGTTCCTCTTTGCTTTCATAAGTAAGCTGTGCCGTGGCAAGAGCAGCTTCAGCAGACTTCACATTTGCCACCGCCGTCTGCAATGCGGCTTCGTAAGGCACCTGATCGATAATGAACAATGTCTGTCCGCTTTTTACACGTTGTCCTTCCGTCACACATACTTTTGTCAGCGTTCCGCTCACCTGCGGATAAATATCAATATCCTGGCGTCCGCGAATTGTCGCCGAATATGTGCTCAGAATCATACGATCCGCCGGAGCGACGGTCATAACTTCATATCCTGTTTCCATTTGTGCAGGTGGAGCTTGCTTACATCCCGTAGCAGCAACCAGACAGCAGAGCAATAACAGCCCTTGCTTAACTTTACTAATCTTTCTACTCATTATGTTACCTATTAAATTTTTGAACGCGGCAAAGATAGGCTCTTTTTAGTATAGAAAACTGGTCATACTGTTTTGAGTTTTGTTCATTTTCGGAATATAAAAGCTAATATTTAGTAAAATAGTCCTATTTTTGTCCGCGAAAAGAGAAATGTATATGAAAGAAAAAAACTCCAGCCTTGCTATACTCCGCGAACCTTTTATTGCCGGAACCGACGAAAATCTGTCTCCGGTCATGCATCATTTATGGAAGTTGGAAGGAGGTGCCATTTACTTCTGCCGTAAGGGATGGGCACACGCCACAATCGATTTGAAGGATTATGAAATTGTAGAAAACACACAGGTAGTACTTCTTCCCGGTACCATTATCCGCATCAATGGTTGCAGCAGCGACTTCACCGCTTCGTTTTTCGGATTTCCAAAAGAAATGTTCATGGAAGCCTGTATGCGGTTTGAGCCTATATTTTTCCGGTTCATCAAAGAACAGCCTTGCTACGTTCTCCCCCAAGAAAATACCGGAGCCATCAACGGATTGATACGAGCCACAACTGCGATATACAACGACCGTGAAAACCGTTTCCGGAACCAGATAGCCAGAAACCATCTCCAGTCTTTCATGTTCGACATTTATGATAAATGCTACCGCTATTTCGGAAAACATAAAATAGAAGGTGGTACCCGACAGGATGAAATCTTCAAAAGTTTCGTATCGCTTGTGCACGAGCATTGTGCCTCTCAACGGGAAGTCAGCTTCTATGCCGACAAACTGTGCATTTCTACCAAATATCTGACTGGTATCTGCAGAGCTGTCACTGGCGATTCCGCTAAAAAGATCATTGACGACTTTGCCATTCTGGAGATTAAAGTGTTGCTTCAATCAACCGAACTGACAGTGCAGGAAATTGCCGACCGACTCCATTTCCCTGACCAATCATATTTAGGCAGATATTTCAAAAGGCACGAAGGAATATCACCAAAGGAATATCAGAACAAATACTCGATTTAAAACAAATCAGAGTAAAAGCAATCAAAAACAGAAGTACTACAACCACTACTATATTGTACAACTGCCGGAACAGTCAAGTACAAGAGTGTATGCACTCAAGCACAAGACCGTACCGGCAGATGTACATCTTTCCTGTTTTTCTTCTATACGGAAATCAATCTGAAAAGCTTTTATCGCTTAAAACCTCAACTTTATACCGGCATTCATGACAAACCCGTCAAGCGGTGCATAAATATCACGAAAATCAGGGTTGGATATACTACCCGTATAAATAGTATCAAAACGGGTTTGCCGCCTGTCCGTAAAGTTTTCAAAGTTGGCATATAAAGAAAGCTTTTCCCAAATCTTCTCTATCATGAAGCCACACACAACGTATGATTTGCCTTTCAGACCATCACCTAGTTTCTGCGGACTGAAATAATAGGCTTCCAATCCTATTTTCCATTGGTCTTCTACTTCATACATCAAGATACTGTTCAACCGATGTTTGGGAGTCAATATGTTTTCATATTTTATAGCATTCTCTTTTGTTTCGATATCTGTATAGGTATAGCCCAGATATAAATGAAAATCTTTATATCCTATTTTTACATTCGTCTCTCCCCCTTTACTGTCCGTATGACCTTTGATATTATTAAGCTGATACATTCCTCCCGTTGCAGGTTGCAGCAAAAGAGGACTATCAAGATAAGTATAAAAGAATAACTGATTGACGCTGAAAGTTACATTACCTCCGCCAAACGAAGTGACATAATTAAAATCCCAATTCAAACCATAACTTCTTTCCAATTTATTCTTGTCTTTATCAATGGGAAGCACATCCCGGTATTGCCTTTTCTCGCTGTCTTCCGTGAAAACCGTAGGTGCCTTATAACCGAAACCGCCACCAAGCCGGGAAGAGAACTTGTCCGTTATCTTAAAATGAGCAGAAATACGCGGAAGCACAGCTACCCCATAATCGGCAACATAATCGGTCCGCAAACCGGTTTCAAGATTCAACCAATTTGTCAAATTCCAATTGTTCTGAACAAACACTCCGGCAATCGTCTGATTATAGTCTCTTAACTGAAAATCAGACTGTTTCTTTTCATCAAATTTATCTGTCCACAGATTTAATCCGGCTACCCATTCCGTTTTTTGTTCCGTATATGTATATGATAATTCACTGAAACTGGATAGTTGGGTACCTTCAAAAGTATAGTTCGGCACTCCTATTTCTCTTTTGAAATAGGTCACGCTATTCTTAAAATCGAGCCTGTGTTTCTCGTTAAAACGGTGTTCCAACGTCAGTTGGGTAGAATGTCTTTGCGTCTTGTTTTCTTCAAAATAAGAATGTACATCATCTCCCTTTCCTTTAATATACTCGATGTCTCCTCCCAAGCGGTTCTCAAACATTGTATTGAGCCCGATACTCATCTCGGTGTTTTCCGTCAAATAGAGGAATAACTTAGGATTAAAGACATATCTGTCAAATTGTGGGATAGCCGTAAATCCCGTATTTGACGGATCATAAGCCCAGTTTCTGTTATATGCAGCAAAGATAGTGGTACCCACTTTCTCAAACTTCTGTCCATAAAACCCACTGACATCCAAACCTTTCCCCGATGTTCCATTAAGGTGTAGACTCAGCTCTCTCTTTTCCTCCGGAGTTTTTGAAATAAGGTTCACCAATCCGGCTATTGCCCCACCACCATATAAGGTTGATGTAGAACCTTTGATTATTTCCACTTGTTTCAAGTCGAGAGGAGGAGTCTGCAACAGTCCCAAGCCACTTGCTGCTCCTGCAAAGACCGGAAATCCATCCTTTAAGATCTGGGTGTAACGACCGTCCAATCCTTGTATACATATAGCGGCATTTCCTGATGTTGCAGATGTCTGCTGGGTGATAATACCTGTACTTTCATTCAATAACATACGAATATCTCCCGGTTTCATGCTCCCCTTTTCATCAAGTTCTTCTCTGGAAATAAATTCGACTCTGGTCGGTATATTTTGAATGGTCCGGGTTCCACGCGTAGATGAAATGATAACTTCTTCCAATGCTTCCTCGTCCTGTTCCAGGAAGATCTCGACGGAGGTAGCGGAAGCTAAAGGGAACGTAAAGGATTTTGTTTCCGTCTCATAGCCAAGATAACTGAATTTTATACGCTGAACTCCATCCGGAATATCTTTGATGATAATAGTCCCGTTCGCATCGGAACTTGCTCCGTAAGTTGTCTTCTCCACTATAGCATTTACGCCAACCAACACTTCTTTTGTATCTCCGTCTTTTACAACTGCCTTAAATATGTTTTGTGCTACTACACTTTGTACTGACAACACAAATATTGCCAGCATAACTAATCTTATACTCATTTTCTGTAATTGATAATTTTACGCTATCTATTTATTCCGTACAAATAAATAGATAACAATTCTATGATGAAGTGTGAAACCTCATCTATAAATAATTAATTAATCAAAGAGGGGGAAAAACTCCGTAGTAAAAAGACTTTTATCCCCCAAATATTATCTCAAAGAGTAATAAACTTAGGCGGTTGCCAGATGGAAGAAGAAAACTGAGGAATCAGTTTCTCTTTATAAAACGAAAGGAGATTATCATTCAACGGGATTTCCAGAACGAAAGGTAAGTGAAAAAGTCTCGGTACCGGACATCCCGTACAAGTATTGCAATGCAGGAAAGGAGAACAACAATCTGCGCAAGAACATCCATCATCCGAACATGTTTCCTCCATGTTATTTACACACTGAAACAAACATTTATCTTTCAAAAAGCAAGGAGCCGTTGACAACAACAGCACCCATAAAGCCAATATGTAAGATAAATATTTCATATAAATGAGATGTTTTTTTTCTATTCAAGCGCAAAGTTATTGATTTTAGAATTCTTAAGCAAATATTATCGTATAAATCACACTCTCCTGCATTATATCAGTTATTTTATCGCATTATCCAAATAATTCTGAATCTCGCTGTCCGAAGCACGTGGAGCGTTGGTCGTTATAATCTTGCCCGCTTTATCAAAAAGCATAAAACGAGGGATCCCATTTATTTGATATTCCTTACACAGATCAGACTTCATACCATCAGTAGTTATAAACTGCCTCCATTCCGGTTTATCCGCTTTCAGTTTATTCTTCCATTTGGCAACGTTGTCATCCAACGAAACACTGACAAATTCAATATTCGGATTGCCTGCATAATGTTTCACCAACGCTTCCACATGAGGAATCTCAGCACAACACGGGCCACACCATGTAGCCCACACATCGAGATAAACAACTTTCCCTTTTCCTATCACATCAGAGAACTTAAGAGGTTTATCATTGACATCCTGCAACGCAAAATCAGGTGCCGTAGTTCCCGGCAGAATCTTTATAATCTTATCATATAGAGGTTGTAGTTCCTCTACTTTATCCTGATGGGTCGTAGTATTTTTATAGGCCTCGAATGTAGATTCAAGATAGGCATCCGCTCCATTTTCCATATAGGTGGCCATATAGCTATCAGCCACATAATCAATAATCGCCTGGTCAGAAACTTTATCCTTCAGAACTATAAAAAACTGTTCTCCCGGCGTCATAACCGAATCAGTATGACAAGACAAATACCACTTGATATACATATTTATCAAACCGGCCTTCGCACTTTCCATTGTGTTATAGTCCAGACTTTCAATGTATTCAACAAAGTCCATATCCATATCTGTCGGTTCATTATTGCTCATCTTTGCCCAAGCAAACCGGAAAGGAATTGCCAACTGCTTCTTTTCCAGTTTCTTCTGTTCGTATGCTATGAACTTCTTATCTTTCGTAGCCTCCAATTGTGTTCTCAATTGATCGGCAGTCGCATCGATAGCCGCTTTATATTCCTTAAATGATTGATACTTGCCGGCTTCCCCGACAGTCCACTTTGTCAAACTTCCGAATTCATGGTCAAATGCCCATAAATACTCGGAACTTTTGGTATCCCCGCTGAAAGTTACATCGCAACGGCCATAGATAGAATCGGCACTAGCAGTAAGAATAACATGCTGTTTATCACCATTTTTCAGATAAAGACGGACAAATCCCTGTGCATCTTCCGATGTCAGCCATATCTCGGCTCCTTCGGGGAAATCACGGGTGTAAGAGAAAGTGCCATCCGCATTCATTTGCAAACTATCTTCAATAACATCAGTATCTGTCTTTATCATGCATTCGGTCATCCCTCCCCGATAGTCCTTTATTTCTCCTGTCAGAGTAGCCGGAATCGGTTTGCATGCTCCCATTATTCCTAAGACCAAAGCTATTGAAGCCAATTTATAAATTTTCAGTTTCACCATTACTGTTATTTATTATGTTATTATTCATATTTATTCTGTTCGATCATCCCATTACTTACCGTTACTTCCGTCGACGGAATAGCCATTGTATAGATATATTTATTACTTTTCGGGGTAAGGGTATATTCTACGATTTCATCATACAAAGGAGCGTGAACCCCACTTGGATCGATTTCATAAAATTCACGTGTAATAGTAATATCATCATTCGGATCATCATTGAAATTACAACGACGAATATCGTGCCAACGCAATGTGAATGGAAATTCCCGCATACGTTCTGCCAGAATAACCTCAATAGCTTTATCCTTCCCGTCGGCTGTCAAATTACGAAACTCGTCAGGCGCGTCTACAGAAATACGGAAAGGACGAAAATCAGTATTCAAATATTTCAATGCCTGACTCCATTGTCCCTGACGAGCCATTGCCTCCGCTTTGATCAATATCATTTCAGACACACTAGGTCCGGAATCAAAGTCATCACCGCAGAAGTAGCTATATCCCGGCATTTCACCCTCAAACTCATATTCAAGTCCCAGTCCCACAGATCCCAAAGGAGCGTAATCCGTATAATAAAAATATTTATAACGCAAATCATAGTTTCTTTCTTCATCATCCTGTCCGAAACTTTCCAACAATTTATCACTGGGGATAGCCCATGAATCTGTAAAATGATAACGTCTGTAATAAGAACGTTGCAACAGACCGGGAATCAACCCCGTACGGTCATTCATCGTTTTTAGATACCATGTAATAGTATTATGCAACTCCCCCTCGACTAAATCTTCCGCTTCCGCAGCCTCTATTTCGTTATTATAATTTGCCAGTTCGCCATAACAAGCCAACGCTTTTTCCGCAAATTCCTGTGCCTTCGGATAATCCCCCATCGTTAAATATAATCGTGCGGCAAACCCGTTGACTGCAGCATTATTCTCACGCCATATCTTGACTTCCGTTCCTTCCACCAACGGTAGAGAAAGTGGTAAAGCTGCTGTTAAATCCGACACAATCAACTCATATACCTCTTTCAATGTCGAGCGCGAATAATCTTCAGTATATCCTACCCCTGTATTAATAGGGAGTCCCAGCTCATTCAAATTGGCTTCACAATAAGGCACACAATAGCAATTAGCCAGTTCATAATAATTATAAGCGCGAATGAAATGAGCTCTCTGCGCTAAAGTAGCCCTCTGTTCAGAAGTTCCTCCCGTCACTTGATCCAAATAAGTCAAGATGGTATTTGACAGAAAAATATTTTTGTAAGCGCACAACCAGGACGAGTTGACCGATTTTATCTCCGCCGTATATTTAGGCTGAAAACAATTCAACTCAATAGCAGTATAATCTAACATATTTTCAAAGCCACAATCGGCAAGGTCGACAGTCACCCCATAACAATCGCTCATAAACCGCTGGGCCTGATTACAATCCCACACAGCCTGGCGGTCACTAGGCTCCATCTTGGCAGAAAGCAATGCCTCCAACTCTTCAAAGGTTTTCAGTTCTATTCCATCTCCTTTATTGGGACTTGCATCCAGAAAGTCATTACAACTACTTAAAGCAAATGTAGTCAGTAATATCAAACTAACATAACTTATATATTTCATAATTTTTCCTGTTTATAATTCTTAATATGCAAATTTCACACCAATGGTGTAAGTCGGTTGCAACCGGAACGAACCGTAGGCATATTCCGGATCTTCGTCCGTAGCCTTAATGGTAAATAGGTTGTTCCCTTGCAAATAGCAAGTCAA
>ERZ838118.3286-NODE-3286-length-15742-cov-2.851469_pt1 | contig 15742 bp, 14 predicted proteins | sample MGYA00519863_ERZ838118 | MGnify/ENA primary metagenome ERZ838118 (study PRJEB31850, sample SAMEA3708827) | human gut metagenome | biome: human gut; feature: human-associated habitat; material: faeces | place: China | collected 2014 ...
GCCATTTTAAGGGAAAGCTTTATCAGGTGATCTGCGTGGCGACCCATTCGGAGACCCGGGAAAAGCTGGTGATCTATCAGGCCCTTTATGGAGATTACGGAATTTTTGCCCGGCCTGCTTCCATGTTTTTAAGCCCGGTTGACCGGGAAAAATATCCGCAGGCAACCCAGAAATACCGGTTCGAACTGGTAGAAATGGACGAAAAAACAAATTTTTGAGGGGATCATTTGCCGATTACTCTATAAAATTCTGTGTTTCAGTCCAAAAAACTTGCAAATCCTGTGCGTTTGTGTCATAATAAAATGACAAAATGGTTACAAAACCAAAGGGCACAGGAGGCACCTATGAAATTGAATCAAAAATTGCTTTGTATATTATCTGCGCTGGCGATTTGCCTGAGTGTCACTTTGCCGGTGTTTGCAGAGGATGAGACGGAGCTCCTGCGGGTGTACCCGAAGGAGACCAGCGGCGGCGCAGCAATGGTGGCCCGGCAGACCGGAGCGGATGCTTTTACGGCCCACACGTCCAGCGAAGCTGTGGTAGAGATCATCATCCGCTATGAGGGGTTCCGGGCGTATCCCTATAGTGACCCCTCGGGCACCTATATTGGCTATGGCTCCAACTATAACGATGCGGTAAAGGTGCTGGGCGAGAATTGTGAGCCCATTACCGAAGCACAGGCGGAGCAGGTGACCCGGTATCAGCTGGGACTTGCGGACGAGGCACTGAACCGGTTCCTGCAAGCGAATAACATTGCAGTGAACCAAAATCAGTACGATGCGCTGGCGGACTTTACATACGGCTGCGGCATTGGATGGACCACCTATCGCAACGAGGATGGGACTTGGTGCAAGCTGAAGCAGATGCTGCTGGATGATCCCTCCACATGGACTGCGGAACGGACCGCTGAGGCCTTCGGCACTTGGGTAAGGGATGCTACGGGTACCGTATTGCCCGGACTGGTGCGCCGCCGGGAAGAAGAGGCGGAAATGTTCATGGGCGATGCCGGAACGGATACGGATCTGGTGTTTACCGATGTAAAGACCACGGCATGGTACTATACCTATGTGCTGGAGGCAAAGGATCTTGGCCTTATGAACGGCGTTGGAAACGGGAAGTTCCTGCCGGAGAAGGCACTGACCCGGGCACAGCTGGTGCAGGTGCTGGCCAATTATGCGGGGGTGGAGTTGAGCGGCTATACGGAAAGCGTATTTTCCGATGTGGCTGCGGGCACATGGTATGCCCCGGCTGTGGCATGGGCGGCGGAAAACGGCTATGTCAACGGCTATGAGAATGGCACCTTCCAGCCGGATAAGGCAGTGACCCGTGAGCAGCTCTGCTGCATCCTCTCCCGGTATCTGACCGGTCAGGGACAGATCTTTGGAGATCAGACGCTGACCTTTACAGATTCGGAAAGCATCAGCGGCTATGCCCTGGAGGATGTGCGGAATTGCGCATCCATCGGTCTCGTCAATGGCCTTGGGGACGGGCGATTTGCACCCAAGAACCAAACGACTCGTGCACAGGCCGCAGCGATTCTCGTGCGGATGGCGCAGCTTTGATTGTACAAAGCAGAGCAAAAGGAGACGCTTTATGCGGGATATTTACCTAATCGATTTTGAAAATGTAGCCTCTGAGGGACTCAGCGGCATTACCTACCTGTCCCCGGAGGATCAGGTTATCATCTTTTACAGCGCAAACTCCAATCGCCTGAGCATGAAAATGCACATTCTGATTGGCAAGAGCGTGTGCAAGCTCAGCTACTTTGAAGTCAGCGTGGGCGGAAAAAATGCACTGGATCATCAGATCTCCACATGGCTGGGATATTTGATCGGTACCAATGCGGCCCAGCGGAGCTATTATATCGTCTCCCGGGATATGGGCTACAAGCATGTGGCGAATTTCTGGGCGGTCAATGATGGAAAGCCGAGAGTACGCTGCGTGGAGACCATCCGGGCAGCCGTTCGGCTGGAACGGATCCGTCAGGAGAAGGAAGCGGCGGCGCAGCGGACGCAGCCTGCGGATGAACCGCTGCCTGTAGAGCAGGAAGCAGCACCTCAGACACAGGAACCGGAGCCGACTCCGGTGGTGCCGGTGCCGGTTCCTGCCCCGGCTGCATTGCTGGCAGTAACAGAGCCGGTGCTGGAGCTGGCCGCCGCAAAGCAGCTTGAAGAGGAGCAGGCGGCAGAGCAGACTGTGGTGCAGGAGACTGTGGCGGAGGAGATCACCTTGCAGGAGATCGTTGGCCCCATGGAGGAAAATCAGGCGCAGCCGGAGGAGAATCCAGAAGGCCCCCAGGAGCCGCTGGAATCCCTGGAAGAGCCGGAGCCTGGAACATCCAAACGCAGCAGAAGCCGTACCCGGTTCCGCCGGAATCGCAGCAGAAGCCACAGCACATCGCAGGAAGCCCAGAAATCAAACGGGAAGGATGCGGAAAGAACGGAGCTCAAGGCTGTTGTGGTGGCGCAGGAGCCGCCGCAGGAGACAAAACAGCCGGAGAAGCCGGGAGTTCCCAACAAGCCGTCCGGTACGGAACGCTACAGCACGAGCTTCTGGCAGAAACCGAGAACTGAGGCAAAAACAGAAGCTAAGACAGAGGCTAAGCCGGAGCCCAAAGAGGAACGGCATACGGAGGAAAAGCGTCCCACGGCTGCCGGCACAGAGCGCAAAAAGACCTCGAAGCCGGAACAGCCCTCAGAGCCACAGCAGCAAAATAAGCCGGAACAGAAGCAGGAGCATAAGTCGGAGCGTCACCTGGAGCGGAACAAAAATGCAAAATCCGATGCCCAGCGGGAGCAGAAAAGGCAGGACGTGCAGAGGGATGATACTGCGGCGAAACCTGTAGGGCAGACAAAAAAGACCGAGAAAAAGCCTGCCAAACCGAAGACGGAAACGCACAATCTGGAGCCGCTGCCCAAACTCATTGCGCCATATCCGCAGCTTCAGGAGAGCACTCTGCGGGAGCTGGTTCTCAGCAACAAGCGTCAGGTGCTCTGCAATACCCTCAGAAAGCAGCTGGGGCAGGAAAAGGGCCTTGCGCTCTATAATGAGATGAAGAAAACCCTTTGGAAATAATAAGAAGTCCCATCGTCAGATCGTCTGACGGTGGGACTTTTGTAGTGCCGTGTATTTCAAGCTCGGAGATAGAGAACGGCATCCTCTGGAATCTCGATAAACTGCGGGCCGTTCTGCATGGCAGCGTGGACGTCCTTGGTGAGCTCCCAGCGTAGCAGCGTCTGTCCGCCATCCAGCGAGATCATCAGGATATCGGAGAAGGCACCATCGATCTCTTCGGCAATGGTATAGGCAAAGCAGCGGGGGCCGGCAGCCCGGGCGGGGCGCATTTTACGGGCCCGGATCCCCAGATAGGCGGCGTCTGCGGGGACGCCGGACTGGGGCAGCGGAAGGGTAACGCCCCATTCCGGTACGGAAACGGTGGTGTCTGTATATTGAGCAGGGGACACATTTTTACAGCCTGTCAGTATGGCAGCGGTGCAGGTAAGGGGCTGACGGAACAGCTCCCACTTGTCTCCCATCACATCAATGGCACCGTCTTTATAAACGGCAATGCGGTCGGAGATCCGATACACCTCGTCCCGGTCATGGGACACGAACAGCACCGTGCCGTCATATTCCCGCAGGGTACTGAGCAGCTCACGCTCCAGCTCCCAGCGCAGGTAGGAGTCCAGCGCAGAGAAGGGCTCATCCAGCATTACGATGCCGGGCTTGCCAATGAGCATTCGGGCCAGCGCACATCGCTGCTTCTGGCCGCCGGAGAGCTGACCGGGGGTGTGATGCTCCAGACCTTCCAGATGGAATTTTCGAATATATTTGGCAACCAGCGCCGAGTTTTCTGATTTTGACTTTTTCTCTCGGATGCCGCAGAGAATATTTTCTACCACGGTCATATTGGGAAACAGCGCATAGTTCTGGAACAAAAGGCCTACCTGACGCTGCTGAGGCGGGAGATTGATCTTCTTTTCCGAGTCAAAAACGGTAACGCCGTTTAATACGATGCGGCCGGAATCCGGCTGTTCGATTCCGGCAATGCAGCGAAGTGTCATACTTTTGCCGCAGCCGGAGCCTCCTAACAGGGCCAGAACACCGCTGTCCTGCTGAAATGCCACGTCAAGACGAAAACTGCCCAAATTCTTTTTGATATTTACTTCTATGGACATGCGCTCACCACCGATTCTGCTTCCGGTTCTTTCCACCGGAAAAGTAGTTGATAAACATAATGATCACCAGTGCGATCACCAGCATAATGACCACCCATACGCCAGCGGTGGCATAGTCGCCATCCTTGATGACGTTGGCAATCTTCTGAGAGATGGTGCCGGTTTTTCCGGCGATATTGCCTGCCAGCATAGCAGTGGCGCCATATTCGCCCAATGCCCGTGCAAAGGTCAAAACGGTGCCGGAGGCAACGCCGGGGCCTGCTGCGGGCATGACAACCCGCCAGAAGATGGTGCGCTCCTTCATGCCCAGGGTTCGGGCGGCGTAGATGAGATCCGGATCCACCTGCTCAAAGGCAGCCCGGGCGTTTCGGTACATCAGCGGAAACGCAATGACGGAGGCGGCGATGATACAGCCCAGCCATGTCTGTACAACCTTGATGCCCATCTGCTCATAGAGAAACGCACCGATGGGACGGCGCAGAGAGAAGAGCAGCAGCAGGAAGAAGCCTGCAACGGTGGGGGCCATGACCATGGGGAGCGTCAGAATGCCGTCCACCACGGCGCGGGCCTTGGGCCCCATTTTCAGAACCTTGCGGGCGGCAAACAGCCCGAGAAAGAAACAGATGACGGTAGCAATGATGCCGGTTTTCAGGGAGATCCAGAAGGGGCTCCAGTCAAACCCTTTGGCCATTTCAATAATTTGCTGCACAAGAAAACCTCCTGACAGCGGCACACTGCCGCAAGATCAACGCATAGCTTATCATGGGACGGAGAAAACTGCAAGACAAGAAGCGCCGGGGCAGGCAGACTGCTGGGAGCAGTGCCTGTCCCGGTGAGGAAAAGCTCAATTACTTGTTTACGATGAAGCAGTACTCCTCATAAGCGTTCAGGCACTGCTCGGTCTGCAGGAACTCGAGGAAGTCAGCAGCAGCAGCGCTCTCGGCCTCGTCAGCCTCGGGGTTCTTTACCAGGCAGACAGGATAGGTGATCGCACCGGTGAGGGTGCCGTCATCCTGTGCAAGGATGGTCAGATCGTTCTGATGGTTGTAGTAGTCGGAATAGTAGATGGCAGAAACCTCAACGGCACCCTCGGCAGCCTTGGCAGCTGCTACCTCTACGTCATCGGCTTCATCAATCTCAATGCCGCCCAGTGCAGCGGAGATCTCCTCAGTGGTAATGGAAGCGGGATCATCGTTCTCGGGAAGCACGCCCAGAGCGATCAGTGCGATGCGGCTGTACTTGCCAACCGGTACGCTGCCGCCGCACAGAGCCATGGACTTCGCATCGGCAAGGTTGTCCCAGCCGGTAACGGCAGTTTCCGTGTCGTTGCCCTTTACCAGGCAGAGATCATTGGCCAGCAGGTTGACGATGGAGCCGTCTACCACAAGACCGTCAGTTTCGTCCAGTGTGGTAACCTGTGCCTTGCCAGCGGAGAAGAACAGGTCATGGCCAATGCCGTTGGCTTCTTCGATGCCGGAGAGCAGCTTGCCGGAAGAGCCGGTGTTGTACTCAATGGTAACATTGGGCTGAACTTCCTTGTAGGCGGGGATGATGACATCGGAGAACACAGCTTCCAGAGAAGCGGCAATGTCGATGTACACGGTGGTCTCAGCCAGCTGCTCAGGAGCAGCTTCCTCAGCGGGAGCAGCCTCTTCGGCAGCGGAAGCGGCGGTGTCCTCGGCGGGGGCAGCCTCTTCAGCAGCGGAAGCGGCGGTCTCTTCGGGGACAGCATCGGTTACAGCGGCGGCAGTCTCAGCAGGCGCTTCACTGGCAGCGGAAGCTGCTGCGGAAGAGTCAGCGCTGTTGCCGCAGGCACACAGCCCAAGAACCATGCTCAGGCACAGGCCGAGGGAAAGAATCCTTTTTCTCATGGAACATTCCTCCGTTAAATATTTGTTTCGACTTATGATACCAATTTTTTTTCAGATTGTCCAATTGTAATATACAATATGGATTATGAATTACATAGGCAATTACCTTTTGAAATGAGATGTAAAACAGGTCCGCTGCCGCAGAACCGTGCGGCAGCGGGCCTGACCTCTTTCAGGAACGCTTGGAAAGCTGCTTGGAAAAAACACTTGGGCCGCCCGGCACAGATGATCCCATCTGATACCGGACGGCCGTTATGGAAGGAGTGAAATCAGATTACTTGGTCAGATAACGTTCGACTGCGGCCTGTGTGATCTCTTCCATGGTATGGATGCCCATACCCTCCAGAGAAGCACAGTAGTTATCCCACTCGGCATCGATATCCAGCTGCCCGGTGATGAACTTCAGACGCATCTCTTCCTGATAGGTTTCGATGTCATTCTGCAGGTCAGCCTTGTGCTGGGATTCCTCGGTGGTGTAGCTGAGCCAGCGCTCGTTGGGCATGGTCTCGTCAGAGCTGTCATAGGCATCTACCCAAGTAGGAACCGCTGCCTTCTGGGCCTCGGTATAGGTCATCTCCTGTACGGAGAGGTCGGTGAGGCAGGGGAAGCCGGGGTTGATGTACAGGCTCTGGCACAGCTGCCAGTCAAAGCCCTGGGGGTTATTCAGAATCAGGTCGGTGAACTGGGGCTCGCCATTCTCGATGGTGTAGGTGTCGCCCTCGATACCATAGTTGGCCAGCATATGGCCCTCATCGGAGAACAGATAGTCCATGTACTGAATGGCCAGCTTGGGATCGGAGCACTGAGTGGAGATGGACAGCGAGTACTTATCTGCTGCCTTGACGCCGATGAAGCCGGTGTCGAGACGATCCCCTTCGTTCAGACGGATCTGACCCATGGGCTGAAGATCAAAGTCGGGGTTGTTGGTGCTGCTGAGATAACCGGCAATGGCCGCAACGTCTTCCTTGAAGATGCCGCCCATGTCGTTGAAAATCACGTCCTGGGGAGGCTTGGTATCGGACTCGTTGTAGGTGACAAAGTCTACGCTGATGTAGCCCTTTTCGTAGTATTCATGGAGCTTTTTCAGGTATTCCTTATAGTTATCGGTGAGGGCACCGGGCTGGAGCTGACCATCGACCAGACGGTCCACAGCGCCATAGGCGGTTTCCAGCAGGTCACATTTGCCTTCGGAGAGCACTACAAGGCTGTCGGTGAGACCCAGATCCTTGAAGGCTTCCAGCACCTGATCCAGCTCGGATACGGTCTTGGGGATGGCAAGGCCGGTCTTGTCCAGAATATCCTGGCGAATCCAGTAGCCCTGATCGGTGTAGTAGTAGTCGGTGTACATGCCGATGAGAGAGGGAACCTGACCCTCGTCATTGACAACGTTCTTGTAGATGTTGGGGTCGGAATTGATGATGTTGTAGTAGTTGACGGTGTAGTCATTGATCAGAGGAAGCAGATCCAGAATGACATCGTCCTCGATGGCCTTGGCGCCGCCGCCGGTGTACTGGGTGGCAGCGTTCTGCACCATATCGGTGAGATCGCCGGAGGCGCAGCGGAGCATGAAGTCATCCGATGCGGTTTCGGTGCTGACTGCGGTGATCTCCAGCTTTACGCCGGTGGCCTCTTCCAGCTTTGCAAACATGGCGGCATCGGAGGGCTCGGAAATCTCAGACAGGAAGGGAGGCCACGCCTGCCAGTAGGTCAGTGTTGTGGGCTCCTCGGTCAGCGGATAGGATACCTCGGGACGGTCAGAGACGGGCTCTGCCGCAGAAGCCTCTTCGGCAGAGGCTGCACCCGGGACAGAAGCGGGCTCCGGTGCTTCGGAGGGGGCGGCTGCGGATGCTTCCGATTGTGCGGGGGCCGGAGCGGAAGCAGAGGAAGCGCCCTGATCAGAGGAGCCCTTGGAGCCGCATCCGGCAAACAATGTGGTCAGCATTGCAGTCACCAGAAGCAGGGATAACAGATTCTTTTTCATAGTGGATACCTCCTATATTGTGTATGGTGACACCATCAGCATACGGCATTTGAGGCGTTGGCGCAATTTTCAAAAAGCAAGATGAACATTCAAAAACACAATTCTTCCATAATATGTATGAAATACGGCGGGCAGAGCCTGTTCGAATTCATTTTCCCCTTCCATTTTTATAAAAAACAGTGTATTGTATAGGCATGAAATTTGTCAGGAAAGACGGAGGAATCATATCCATGCAAACCATTATAAAAGTGGAGCATCCCGAGAGAATATCGGCGCTGAAGCAGGACTTTCAAATGACCTTTGGAACGGTGCCACAGCGGTTCTTTTCGGCACCCGGGCGGACGGAGATCTGCGGGAATCATACGGATCATCAGCGGGGCTGTGTACTGGCAGCGGCGGTAAATCTGGATGCACTGGCTGCGGTAGCGGAAAACGGAACAGAGCTGCTTCGGGTACAGTCCGAGGGCTATCCCATGTATACCGTGGAGCTGGGGGCACTGGAAGTGCAGCCGGAGGAGGAAAATACCACGCCCGCCCTGATCCGCGGTGTGGCGGCAAAGTTTCGGGGGCTGGGGTGCAGTCTCCGGGGACTGGATATCTACGTGACCTCTCAGGTGCTGCCCGGTTCCGGGCTCAGCTCCTCGGCGGCCTTTGAGGTGCTGATCGGGACGATCCTCAACGGCATGTTCTATGATGGAAAAGTGGCGCCGGTGGAGATCGCACAGATCGCCCAGTATGCGGAGAATGTCTACTTTGGAAAGCCCAGCGGTCTGATGGATCAGATGGCCTCTTCCGTGGGGAATCTGGTGGAGATCGATTTTCAGGATGCCGCTCATCCGGTGGTAACGCCGCTGGACTTTGACTTTTCCGCCACGGGCTATGCCCTGTGCATCATCGACAGTCAGGCCAGCCATGCGGATCTCACCGATGAATATGCAGCGATCCCTGTGGAGATGAAGGCGATTGCAGCTCACTTTGGAAAAGAGGTACTCTCTGAAGTGCCGGAGCAGGAATTCTATGGGGCGATCCCGCTGCTGCGGCAGAAATGCGGAGACCGGGCGGTGCTGCGGGCATTCCATTTTTATCAGGAGAACCGGCGGGTGCCTCAGGCCTGTGAGGCGCTGCGGCGTGGGGATTTTGACGGCTTTCTGTCGGTGATCCGGCAGTCCGGAGCGTCATCTTATATGTACCTGCAAAATGTGTCCCCGGCGGGGGCGGTAGAAAAGCAGGAAATGGCCGTTACACTGGCGCTGTGTGAGCACTATCTGGACGGAGCCGGGGCCTATCGGGTGCATGGCGGCGGCTTTGCGGGAACCTGTCAGGCATTTGTGCCCATGGAGCGACTGGAAGCCTTCCGGGAAGGAATCGACGGTGTGCTGGGAAAAGGCGCCTGTCATGTGCTTTCCATTCGTCAGCCCGGCGGCGTGGAGGTAGTAGAATGAGCCAGTGGAGCGAGAGAATCAGCGACCATGTTACGGCGCTGGTGGACTATGCCATAGAACGGGGACTGGCACAGGAGGATGACCGGGTCTATCTGACCAACAGCCTGCTGGAAACCATGGATGAGGATGCCTACTGCCCCACAGAGCAGGGCTTTTCCGGGCCATTGGAAGAGATCCTTGGGGGCCTGCTGGATGCAGCGGTGGAGAAGCACCTGATCGAGGATAATATTACGGCCCGGGATCTCTTTGACACAAAGCTCATGGGGCGGCTGACCCCGCTGCCTCGGGAGGTCCGCGAGAAGTTCCGGGCGGCCTATGCGGTCTCCCCGGAAAGGGCTACGGACTATTATTATCGGCTCAGTCAGGACACGGATTATATCCGCCGCTATCGCATTGAAAAGGATATGCGCTGGAAGTTCCCCAGTGAGTATGGGGAACTGGACATCACCATTAACCTGTCCAAGCCGGAAAAGGACCCCCGGGCCATTGCTGCGGCAAAAAATGCCCCTCAGAGCAGCTATCCCAAGTGCCAGTTGTGTGCGGAAAATGAGGGTTACCGGGGCAGAATGAACCACCCGGCCCGGCAGAATCACCGGATCGTCCCCATTACCATTGCCGGGGCTCAGTGGTTTTTCCAGTATTCTCCCTATGTGTACTATAACGAGCACTGCATTGTGTTCAACCGGGAGCATGTGCCCATGGCCATCAACCGGGCAGCCTTTGAAAAGCTGCTGGACTTCGTAACGGTGATGCCCCACTACTTTGTGGGCAGCAATGCGGATCTTCCCATTGTGGGCGGCTCCATTCTCAGCCATGAGCATTTTCAGGGCGGACGGTACACCTTCGCCATGGAGCGGGCGGAGATCGAAAAGCCGGTGGTGTTCCGCGGCTTTGAAGAGCTCCAGGCGGGGATCGTCAAGTGGCCCATGAGCGTGATCCGGCTCAGAGGGGCGGAGCCCGGAAGACTGGCGGAGCTGGCGGATCGGATCCTTCAGACATGGCGGGGCTACAGCGATCCTGCTGCGTTTATTTTTGCAGAGACAGAGGGGACGCCCCACAATACCATTACCCCCATTGCACGGCGGCGGGGCACGGACTATGAGCTGGATCTGGTGCTGCGGAATAATATTACCACCCCGGAGCATCCCTTGGGCTATTTCCACCCCCACAGTGAGAAACACCATATCAAAAAGGAGAATATCGGACTCATTGAGGTCATGGGCCTTGCGGTATTGCCCAGCCGCTTAAAGAGCGAGCTGCTGGCACTGAAGGATCAGATCCTTGCGGGAGCCGACCTGCGGGCGGACCCGGTGCTGGAAAAGCATGCGGACTGGGTGGACCAGTTAAAAAAACAGTACACCTTTACACAGGAAAATACCATGGAGATCCTCATGCGGGAGACCGGACGGGTATTCTCGGAGGTGCTGGAGGATGCCGGCGTTTATCAGCGCACCCCGGAGGGACGGCAGGCGTTCGAGCGCTTTGTGGATGCGGTAAACAAAAAGTGATTATTGTCGTGGGCTGCTGCAAAGAATTTTGCGGCGGCCCACGATTTCCCTTGACAAATATGCGAAAATGCAGTATGATGCATTTCGTTCATTTTGTGAACTAATCAGGAGGTTGACGATGAAACGGGATATAGGGGAAGAGCTGCTGCGGACGTGGCTGGAGCTGGCAGCTGCGATCTGGAGCCGACAGATGGTCAGCGGGATGACCTATAATGAGGCAGTGGTGTCCAATCTGCTGCTGCATCAGCAGCAGGAAAGCCCGGAAACACCTCTGACAGCCACTGAACTCTGTGAAAAGACCAATATTCGGAAGAGCCAGATGAATCTGCTGCTGGGTTCTCTGGAAAAACAGGGCTATCTGCGGCGCTGCCGCAGTGAGAAGGACCGGCGGCGGGTGGAGCTGTATTTGACCGAAACGGGGAAAACGGCGTATCTCGCCAGCCATCAGCAGGGGCGGGCGCTGATCGATGCGATCATGGCCCAGCTGGGGGAGGAAAATACCCGGGCATTGACTGCGCAGCTGGAACAGGTCAACGGGATCATTCAGCGAGAGCTGCACCAGCGGAAAAAGAAAGGAACAATATGAGCATTCGGATTGTGACAGACTCCGGCGCAGATCTGGAGAGAGAAGAATATCAGCAATGTGATGTAGAACTGATCCCCTTGGGGCTGACCATTGACGGCAGGATCTACCGTGCAGATGAGAAGTTTAATAAAACTGATTTTTTCCGGCTGCTGGAGGCGGCAAAGGTGTTTCCGAAGACCTCCCAGCCGGCTCCGGCGGAATTTGAGCAGCTGTTTGAGGCGGCAAAGCAGGCCGGGGATCAGGTGGTTTATATCTCCATTGCTTCGGCGCTCAGCGGCACATTCCAGACGGCCAGCGTGGTGAAGGCCATGGGGGAGTACGAGGATGTGTGGATCGTGGACAGCCGGTCTGCAACGCTGGGACAAAAGCAGCTGGTCATGGAGGCAGTACGGCTCCGGTCACAGGGGAAAACTGCGCCGGAGATCGCAGAAGCGCTGGAGCGCATTCGCAGCAGAGTCCGGGTCTATGCGGGGCTCGATACGCTGGAGTACCTTAGAAAAGGCGGACGCCTTGGCCGTGCGGCGGCAGGACTTGGTACGCTGGCCCGGATCAAGCCGGTGGTGACGATTTCGCCGGAGGGTGCCGTGCAGGTGGCGGGCAAATGCATGGGAAAGGCCCGGGCCATGAAGGAAATTCTGGGACTGACGGAGAAAGTGCAGCCGGATCCCAACTACCCGATTTATGGGGTGTATTCCGGCAGTCAGGAAGCGGCGCTGGAGCTGGCGGCAAAACTGGCGGAGCAGGGAATCGAGCTTCCGCCGGAGCAGATCTTCGGCCTTGGGCCGGTGATCGGCGCACATATCGGCCCCGGGGCTTATGGCGTCGTATATATTGCAAAAGAGTAAAAGGATGTGTCGCATGAGGATTGCGGCACATCCCTTTTGCATAATACCGGGAAAACCGGCATAGGCTGAAACGACGGAATGGAGGGACACGCCTATGCTGAAAAAGGTAGTTATCTGGATCTGTACATTATCTTTACTGATGGGAACCTGTCTGGCGGCACCGGAGGTGAAAGCGCCCAGCTGCCTGCTGATGGACCGTGCCACGGGGGAAGTGCTCTATGAGAAAAATGCGGATGAGAGGCTGGCACCGGCCAGCGTCACCAAGGTCATGACCCTGCTTCTGGTCATGGAGGCCATTGACCGGGGACAGCTCCACTGGGAGGATACCATTACGGCCTCTGCTGCTGCGGCGGCCAAGGGGGGCAGTCAGGTCTATCTGGAAGAGGGGGAGCAGATGCCCCTGTGGGAGATGGTCAAATGCGTGGTGGTATCCTCTGCCAACGACTGCGCCACAGCATTGGCAGAAGCAGTGGCCGGAAGCGAAAGCGGGTTTGTGGAGAAAATGAATCAGCGGGCCGGAGAGCTGGGCATGGAGAATACGCATTTTGCCAACTGTACCGGTCTGGATGACGAGGCGGGGCCGGATGTACACTATACCACGGCCCGGGATATTGCCATCATGTCCCGGCAGCTGCTGGGACATGACCGGATCCGGGAATACACCACCATCTGGATGGACACCATTCGGGACGGTGCCTTCGGGCTCAGCAACACCAATAAGCTGGTGCGGTTTTACAGCGGCACCACTGGGCTGAAAACCGGCTTTACCTCCTCGGCGGGCTACTGCATGTCGGCCACAGCGGAGCGGGACGGCATGGAACTGATTGCGGCGGTGATGCACTGCGAAAGCTCCACAGATCGGTTTGAGTCGGCAAAGGCGCTGCTGGACTATGGATTTGCGGCGTACACACTGGTGAGTCCGCTGGGAGATGAGGCCATTTCTCCGGTGCCGGTGACGCTGGGCACCGAAGAGACCGTTACGGCGGTTCCCCAGAATGATGCACCGGTACTGCTGGCCAAGGAATCTGCGGCCGCAGTGGAGCGAACGGTGCAGCTGGCCCCAAAGGTCAGCGCTCCGGTGGAGCAGGGACAGGTGCTGGGCAGTGTTACCCTGAAAACCGGAGACTCGGTGTTGGCGGAGGTGCCGCTGGTGGCGGAGCGAGGGGTCAAAAAGCTCACTTGGGGGCAGATTATGCTTCGCATGATGGCGGCGCTGTGGATGGCGGAATAAGGCTCGACGGGAAACTGTGAAATCGATCCGAATGGCCTTGAAATTTCCGGCAATATCCGTTAAGATAGAACCGACTTTTCAAAGGTACAAACTAAATGAGGAAAGACGTGACAACAAGTATGCTTGAAACTGATATCTCTAACATCTGGGGCAGCATTGAATTTTCTGATTTGATGAAAATGGAGCCCCGGCTCAGCAAGGCCCATGAAACGCTGGCGGAGGGCACCGGCGAGGGAAATGATTTTCTGGGGTGGCACCATCTGCCCTCCCGTACCACCGAGGCGGAGCTGGACGCCATTCAGAAGGCGGCCAATCAGATCCGCAGAGATTCCAAGGCACTGGTGGTCATTGGCATCGGCGGCAGCTATCTGGGAGCCCGGGCGGCCATTGAATTCATGAACGGCGTGATGCACAATGAGACCGATCCCGTAAAGATCTATTTTGCAGGCAACCATCTTTCCACCCGGGCGCTGAACGCACTGGTGGATCGGCTGGAAAATATCGATTTTTCCATTAACATCGTATCCAAGTCCGGCTCTACCATGGAGACGGCAGTGGCGGCCCGGATGTTCCGGTGGCTTCTGAACCGGAAGTATGGGCCCGAAAAGGCCAAGCAGCGGATCTATGCAAACTCCGGGCACTGGCTAAGGAAGAGGGCTATGTGACCTTCCCCATCCCCTCCAATGTAGGCGGACGCTACAGCGTGTTTACGGCCTGCGGCCTGCTTCCCATGGCAGTGGCGGGCATCGATATCCGCTCTGTGATGGCCGGAGCCAGACGGGCAGAGACAGAGCTGGACGTGAGAAGTATGGACAACCCCGCATGGCTCTATGCGGCAGCACGGAATCTCATGTATGAAAACGGCAAGAAGATCGAGATGCTTTGCAGCTATGAGCCGGACTTTGAGTATGTGGGCCGCTGGTGGCAGCAGCTGTTTGGGGAGAGTGAGGGCAAGGACGGCAAGGGCATTTTCCCGGCCTGCGCCCAGTTTACCACGGATCTCCACTCCATGGGCCAGATGATCCAGCAGGGAGAGCGGACACTCTTCGAAACAGTGGTTCGGTTCCAGAAGGAGCCCAGAGAGCTGAAAATCGAGACTGACTGGAAAAACATGGATGATCTGAACTATCTGGCGGGGAAGACCGTGGACTACGTGGAGGAAAACGCCTATCAGGGCGTGGTGACTGCCCACGTGGACGGCGGCGTGCCGGTGCTCGTACTGAAGTGCGGGCCCATGAACTCCCGGATGCTGGGCTATCTGCTGTATTTCTTCCAGCTGTCCTGCGGTATTAGCGCCTATCTGCTGGGGGTCAATCCCTTTAACCAGCCCGGCGTAGAGGCATACAAGAAGAATATGATGACGAATCTGGGCCGCTGATAGATTTGTATAGTAAAATTCACAAAAATAGTTGAAAAGTACGCATAAAAATGTTACTATATTTCCAAAGTCGGTATCAGCCGATAAAACGAAAGGGGAAATCATCATGGTTAAGGTTATTATGGGCGTAAAAGGCACCGGTAAGACCAAGCAGATGGTTGAAACGATCAATGCTGCCGTGGACAACGAGAATGGCCACATTGTCTGCATTGAAAAGGGTTCCAAACTGGTTTATGACATAAAGTCCAGCGTCCGTCTGGTAGAAGCCAGCGACTATCCCATGGGCGGCTACAGCTACCTGAAGGGTTTTGTCAGCGGTCTCCATGCTGGTGATTACGATATTACACACATCTTCATTGACAGCCTGTACAAGATCTCTGTCTGCAACGACACCATGGAGACGGAAGCGTTCCTTCAGTGGTGTGATGAATTTGGAAAAGCCAATAAGATCGACTTTACCATCTCCATCTCTGCGGATGTGGCCACTGCCACCGACGGCATCAAGAAGTTCTTCTGATGAACCAGTCTACCGCCCGGCCTCGGCCGGGCGGTCTTTTTAATGATAAAAGGAAAAAAATAGAAATCAAAGGAGAAGGAAAATGCTGAAGCTGCTGTTTACGCCGGAGAAGCTGCTTCCGGCGGATGCGGGGTTTTCACTGCTGGGGCCGCAGCATCTGGGGATGCTGGCACTGCTGGCCCTGTGGTCTGCGGCGGTGCTGCTG